>NHCFJ05603__coassemble_646_pt1 | contig 35266 bp, 34 predicted proteins | sample NHCFJ05603__metabat2_high_PE_032 | metagenome-assembled genome bin NHCFJ05603
GCGATGGTTAACAAGTACCAAGCCGGCCACTTGGTTGGCCAGCCAACGGCGACGACGGCCTTTGATGCCGACTTGGAAGCAACCGCGGCCCGAGTCTTTACCAACTACGTGCAGCTGATGGACGAAACTCGCTTTGCTGATGCCTTAAGCGAAATTTGGAAATTGATCGCCCGGGCCAACAAGTACATTGATGAAACCGAACCGTGGGTCTTGGCTAAGGACGACAGTCAAGCCGCGGTCCTGTCAGATGTGATGACCCACTTGGCCAAGGCCTTGCGCTTTGCGGCGGCAATGTTGCAACCATTCATGCCAGATGTGCCGGCTGAAATCTGGCGTCAATTAGGCCTGGCCAGTGACCCGGTTTCCCTGGTGGACCTGAAGTTTGATGACTTCCCGGCGGAAGCGCAGGTCGTTGCCAAGGGGACGCCAATCTTTCCGCGGCGGGACCGCAAGGAAGAAATTGAATTCATTAAGAGCCAAATGAGTGCTAACCAAAAGCAGAAGGGGCGGAAAGCAATGGCAGAAAAGCAACAAGACCAAGCACCGGTTGCCGAAACCACTGGCAAGAAGGCGATCCGGTTTGACGTCTTTGAAAAAGTGGAATTAAAGGTGGCGGAAATCAAGGCGGCTGAACCGGTCGAAGGTTCCGATAAACTCCTGAAGTTCCAATTGGATGATGGCTCGGCCACGGGGCGGCAGATCCTTTCTGGAATTGCCAAGTGGTATCCAGAACCAGCCGCTTTGGTTGGCAAGAAGGTTGTAATCGTGGCTAACCTGAAACCAAAGAAGATGCTGGGCCACGAAAGCAACGGGATGATCCTATCAGCTGAACACGACGGCCAAGTCACGCTGGTGACGGTTCCAGAAAGTCTGGTTAACGGGTCGGGCGTTGAATAATGGAGCCGCAACGCTTAACCATTTACGATTCTCATACCCACCTCAATGACGATGTCTTTTACGATGATGTGGCGGCCTACCTAGCGCGGGCCGCCCATTTTGGGGTCGTTAAGATGAACATAGTGGGTTCCAACGCCAAACTCAACGCCCGGGCCTTGCAACTGGCGCATGACCACGCAGCGTTGTCAGCAGTAGTCGGCTGGCATCCGGAGGACTTGGCGGCGTATGATCAAGCGGCCGAACAGACTCTCTTGAATCAATTGGCTGACCCCCAAGTCGTTGCGATGGGCGAAATTGGCTTGGATTACTACTGGGATGCGGTGCCCCGTGACGTCCAGCAACGCATCTTTGCCCGGCAATTAGCGATGGCCCGGGAGTTGCACTTACCGGTGGTGATTCACTGTCGGGAAGCCGTTGAAGATACTTACCGGATTTTAAAGGCCGCTCACGTGGCAGAATTTGGTGGGGTCATGCACAGTTTTGCGGAAGGTCCCGAGTGGGCGCAACGCTTTTTGGATTTGGGCATGGACCTTTCCTTTAGTGGGGTGGTGACCTTTAAACAGGCCACGGCGGTTCAGGCAGCAGCTAAGGTGACCCCCTTGGCGCACTTGCTGGTGGAAACTGACGCCCCGTATTTAACCCCGATGCCCTACCGGGGCAAACAAAATGAGCCAGCTTTTACCTACTTTACGGTGCTGGGGCTGGCGGAATTGCTAGGAAAGGAGCCTGAAGAACTAGCGACCGCGACGTATGACAACGCGGTGCGCTTGTTTACCCGCCATGCAAAAGATTAAAGAAGTGATTGTCGTCGAAGGCAAGGACGACACGAAACGGATTCAAATGGCCGTTGCCGCTGATACCTTTGAAACCAACGGTTCGGCCTTGGACGAAGCGGGCCTGGCCCAACTCAAACAGCTGCAAAAAACGCGGGGGTTGATCGTTTTTACCGACCCCGACTTTAATGGGGAACGGTTGCGTAAAATGATCAGCCAAGCGATTCCGGGCGTCAAGCATGCCTTTATTCGGCGCGACCAAGGGGTGCCAAGTCAAGCTCACGGCAGCCTCGGCGTCGAGCATGCCAGTCCGGCCGCGATTCAAGCGGCCCTGGCCCAAGTGTATACGGAAGTCCCGAGTGCGCCCGCTGAATTTAGCGTGGCCGACCTGCAATTGAACGACCTGATGGGGGGCAAGACGGCCCGCCAGCGGCGCGAACGGTTGGGCCAACTGTTAGGGATTGGCTACGGCAATGCCAAGCAATTCTTGGTCCGGTTAAACCTTTTTCAGATCAAGCGGGACCACTTTGTGTCGGCACTCAAGCAAATCAATCAGGAAGGACAACGCGATGAGTAAAGAAGCAATCGGAAACTTAAGTCGGACCAAGGCGATTATGCAAAAATATCACCTCCACGCCAAGAAGGGGTTTGGCCAAAATTTCTTGACCAACCCAGCGGTCTTAAACGGGATTGTCGATGCGGCGGCAATCAGCCCGACGGATAATGTAATTGAGATCGGGCCCGGGCTGGGGGCACTGACGGAAAAATTGGCCCAGCGGGCCGGCCAGGTCTTAGCCTTGGAGCTGGACACGGACTTATTGCCGGTCCTGGCTGATGTCTTGAGTGATTACGACAACGTTACCGTGTTGAACCAGGATGTTTTAAAGGCGAACCTGCCCCTGTTGATTGCCGAGCACTTTGCCGATCCTGCCAAGCCCGTCAAAGTCGTGGCGAACTTGCCGTATTACATTACCAGCCCGATTCTGATGCACTTGTTGGGGACCCCGGTTGAATGGGCCAACATCACCGTGATGATGCAAAAAGAGGTCGCCGAACGCTTAGCGGCGCAGCCCGGTACCAAGGATTACGGCGCTTTGACGCTAGCGATCGAATACAAGATGGATGCCAAGCTGGCCTTTACCGTTTCGCGCCGTTCCTTTGTCCCGGCGCCAAACGTGGACTCGGCCATCGTAACCTTAACCCAGCGGGCCCAACCGTTGGCGGTTTTGCCAAGCAGCGAAAAGCAACTCTTTGCGTTGATCAAGACCTGCTTTGCCCACCGGCGCAAGAGTTTGTGGAACAACCTCAAACCGTACTTTAAAAAGGACGCTGCCAAAACCGCGGCGGTAAAACAGGTCTTGGCCGACTTGGGGCTGGATCCGCAAATTCGGCCGGAACGGTTGAGTTTGGCGCAATTTATTCAGCTGGCTAATGCTTTGCAGGCCGTTGGGATGTTTGATTAATTTTTGAGAGCTTTCCGTTCGCGGGAGGCTCTTTTCGTTTGCCGGTTGAAAGCCTTCCCTAAAGCTCTGTATAATGTTAGCAAACAACTGATTAAAAGGGGGACTTGCCATGTTGGTGACGGAAAAAGCACCGGCGAAAATCAACCTGTCTTTGGATACCCCGATGCGCTACCTCGATGGTCTCCCAAAGTGGAATATGGTGATGACCTCGATTGATTTAGCTGACTACCTTACGATCGAGATCCATGACCACCCGCAGACGATCAAGGTTTACACGGATAGTGGTTTTTTGCCCAATGACCAGCGGAACTTAGCCTACCAAGCGGCCCATATGTTAAAGACCCGCTTTCACCAGCCGGCGGGGGTGACGATTAAGATCAAAAAAAATATCCCGGTTGCGGCGGGCCTAGGGGGCGGTTCATCGGATGCAGCGGCCGTCCTGCGGGGCTTAAACGCGGGCTGGGAGTTGGGCCTGTCCTTAGAAGAGTTGGCAAAGTTGTCCTTGAGCATTGATTCCGATGTCCCGTACTGTGTCTACAGTCACACCGCGCACGTGACGGGCCATGGGGAACAGGTCGAATTATTGCCACCCGTCCCGCACGATTGGGTGGTGGTCGCCAAGCCCAAGGTCAGTGTTTCGACACCGACCATTTTGCGTCAGATCAATTATGAAACCCTGGTGCACCTGGATAATGCGGGCTTATTGCAAGCAATGCAGACGGGGGATTGGCGCGGGGCCTTGCAAAAAATGGGCAACGTCTTGGAGCCGGTAACCGAGCAGCAGTACCCAGAAATTGGGCGCTTGAAGGCCAAAATGTTGAAGTTAGGCGCTGATGTGGCGCAAATGAGTGGCACCGGGCCAACGGTCTTTGCAATTTGTCGCAGTGAATCGCGGGCCAAGCGCGTCTATAACGGGTTGCGCGGTTTTTGCCACGAAGTTTACCAGGTCGTCATGTTATAAGGGGGATGCCGATGGAATGGCAGGATAAAGAGTTTACCGCTTTGACAGTGGATGAATTACAGCGAATTTACTGGCTGCGAGCGCAGGTCTTTAATGCTGAGCAGCAAAGCAGCTACCCCGAACCCGACGAACAAGATCGGCACTGCCACCACCTGTTTGCCCGCGAGGGTGAGCAAGTCGTGGCCTACGCCCGCTATTTTGCGACGGCGGACGGGGTTAGTTTTGGCCGGGTGGTGGTCGCCAAAGCCTACCGGGGCACGGGGCTGGGCAAGGCACTTCTGGAACGGTTGCTAGCCGGGATACAGGTTCATTTTCCGGGCCAGCCAATCACCATCCACGCCCAAACCCCAGTCGTGGGTTATTATCAGCAAGCGGGCTTTGAAGTCGTGGGTCAGCCCTTTATGGAGGCCCAACGGGAACACGTGACGATGGTCCATCCGGGGATGGAAGAATAAGCTGGGAGAAGTCCCGGCTTTTTTGAAAGGTGGCAATAGCATGAAAGTCCTCATCGCAGATTACAAAGAATCGATGATGCCTAAGCACGATTTAGAACGCCAAGTGCTGACGGCGGGGTTGGCAAACTGTGAAATCGAAGTTTACGAATACACAGAAAAACGCCGGGCTGAGTTTTTGGCCAAACTGGCCCAGGTCGATGCCCTCCTGACGGCCTTTATTCCCCTTGATCGCGCCGCTTTGGCCCAAGCCGGCCAACTTAAGGTGATCGCGATTAACGCGACGGGGTATGACAATATTGACCTAGCGGCGGCCGAAGAGTTTGGGATTGGGGTTTGCCCGGTTGGTGAATATTGTACCCAAGATGTGGCCGAGTTTACGATTACCACCATGTTGGCCCTGGTCCGCCAACTCAAGGCCTATGTCACCGACGTCGATCAAAATCACGCTTGGCGCTATGATTTGATGACGCCCAATTCCCGCCTCAGCAACCAAACGCTCGGGATTGTTGGTTTGGGCAAGATCGGCCGGGCCGTGGCTACCCGGGCGCATGCGCTGGGGATGCGGGTGCTGGCGACCGATCCCTTCATCAGTGACGCCGATTTTACCAAGGTCAGTGCGTTTGTCGAATTAGTATCGCCGGCCACCCTGTTTAGCGAAGCCGACGTGGTGACCAACCACATGAATTTGAATTCAACCAATTACGATTACTTTGACGCGGCCGCCTTTGCTCAGATGCAAAAGCACCCCTACTTCATTAACATGGGCCGTGGCGCCGAAGTCGTGGAAGCAGCGTTGGTGGCCGCTTTGGATCAAGGCCAGCTCAAGGGGGCAGCGCTGGACGTTTTGACGACGGAAAATCCTGATTTGGCCCACCACCCCTTAGTGGGGCGGCCCAACGTCTTGATTACCCCGCACGTGGCCTTTTACAGTACCGATTCACTGGTCGACTTACAGCGGATCTCTTGTCAAAATATTGTCCATTATTTAAATGGCGAACCGGAAAAAGTCTTTAAATTGGTAACGAAGTACTAACAATTGAGCACAGCGGTTGGGGATAAAACCAGTCGCTGCTTTTTTGACGGTAAAAAGCGGCTTAACCGGGTGGCTGGCTTAATGGTTGCTAATTATGTGGTATAATAAAGATAATCTTATTGTTGCCTGCTTAAAAGAAAAATCCGCTATTTCTCCTAAAATAAATTTAGGAATGATCCCTGGAAAAAGATTTTGATTTATATCGGACGAGGAGGAAATACAATGATGTATTGGTTCTTAGGTGCTGGTTTTTGGTGGGGGATTACCCTCGTCTTGGTGGCGTTAAGCGTGGGGAAAAGCTTGCGCTGGGCAAAGACGGGCTGGTTGATTGGTTTGAGCTTCTTACTGGGGGCGGGCCTGTTGGGGGCCGGGTGGTGGCAGAGTCGCCCGACTGCGCCGGCAGCAAGCCAGCAATTTACGACATCTAAGTCGGCCCAACGAGGCAGTTACCAGTTGGTTAAGCACGATCAAGTGGCCGGCGATGATGATTTGACTTTTCAGACCGATGAGCAAGGGACGTACCAGTTGCAGATCAAGGGCCTGCGTAAAGCAACGGTCCAAGTCAAGGATGGTGATGACGAAAGTGCGGTTCGTTTTAAGACCCAGCGCTTGACCGTTCAGCCGGGCAAGGTTACGCGCCTGACGATCAAACTGCCGGCTGGCGAGGCGACCCACGAGTTTGAACTGGTGGATCAGTTGGGCCACGACACCGATTTTCAATTAGTCCGACCAACTCAGGCCAGCTCAACGGCAACGTGGGAAAGTAAATAAATTGGGATGCCCCAGCAGGTGATGAACTTGCCGGGGCTGCTTTTTCACAAAAAATTAACAATTAACTTCCCCCCTGTGGCTAGAAGCAGTCAGAAATGGGGGCCTGGCGGCTTTTTTCGTTAAAGAAAGTATTAATGACTTTGGATGTAAACGTTCCCAAAAAGGGGCAGGATCAGCCAGGACAGCGGGAAAAATTTGCATTTTTCCAGGCAGCCGTGTATGATGCTTTCGTTCTAATGATAATCATTACGATTTAATAATAAATAAGGGTGAGGGAAGGAAAGCAACGTGAAGAAAAAATACTGGGGGCTGGCCGGTTTGGTGGGCTACCTACTAATTTTATTAGTTCTGATGGTGACCGATTGGCGGCCGCATTTACCGGTGACCACGCAAAAACCGATTCGGGTGGTGACCAGCCTGAACTTTTATGGCGAAGCGGCCACGGCCGTCGCCGGAAAATACGGGCAGGTGACGGCCTTTATCAATAGTGCTGCCACTGATCCCCACGAATTTCAACCTACTACGGCCCAGGCCAAAGAGCTTAGCCAGGCCAACGTAGTGATTGAAAATGGCTTGGGCTATGATCACTGGTTGAGTGATATGACCAAGGCGACGACCACGCAACAAACGGTGGTCAACGTCGGTCAACAGGTGGCCGGGAAAAAAATGGGGGCCAACGAACACGTTTGGTATGATCCGGCAACGATGAAGCAATTAACCAAGCACCTGGCCAAGGTTTATGGGCAATTGGATCCAGCCCACCGCCGCTACTACCAAGTGCAGGCCCGGGCGTACCTGAAAAAATTGGCTCAGCTCGATCAAACGATTGCCACGGTGAAAGCCCAGGTCAAACCGGGCCAGCAAGTCGCGGTCAGTGAGCCGGTCTTTGACTATGCCTTAACGGATTTGGGTTATCAGATTGTCGATCGCCATTTTGAAAAGGCGATTGAGGATGGCAACGATCCGTCGCCAGCCGATATTCAACAGCTGCAAACGCAAATTGACCGGCACGAATTGGCCCTGTTTGTCAATAACAGCCAGGCCAGCGATACGACGGTGAAGAATCTGGTCAAGCGGGCCAAGCAAGCTGGCATTCCGGTCTTAAACGTGACGGAGACTAAACCAGACCACCAAACTTACATTGAGTGGATGCAAAGTCAATACCAAGCTTTACGCCAAATCCAAGAAGGAGGGGATTAAGATCGCTTTACTGACTGTCAAAGATTTAACCTTAGCTTACGGAGAACACGAGATTATTCGGGACCTCTCCTTTCAGATCCAACCAGGCGAATTTCTGGTGGTCGTGGGGGAAAATGGGGTCGGGAAGACCACCCTGGTGCGGGCGCTGTTTCATCAGTTAAAGCCCCGCCACGGTCAGATTGAATTTGCCGCCGGGACGCGTCTGGGCTACGTGCCCCAGTTTCGGAATCTGGCGCGTGATTACCCGCTGGCAGTGCGTGATTTTGTCGCCTTGAATCTACCATTGAAGCTGACCCCGTGGCTGAGCAAAAAGGAACGCCAGCAGGTCACCAGCATCCTGCGGCAGACCAACTTGTTGCCCTTGGCCGATCGGCCGTTGGGCGTCGCTTCGGGGGGCGAAAAACAACGCGCCTACCTGGCTCAAGCTTTGTTGGCCCACCCGCAGCTTTTGATTTTAGATGAATCGACAGCCAGCTTGGACAACGAAGTGAAGTATGAGCTGCTGGATTTAGTGACTAAGTTTCAAATGGCAGGCTTGACGGTGATGTTTATCACCCACGACTGGGAGTTGGCCAAGCACTACGGCAGTCGCTTTTTGCACCTGACCAAGACCGGTTATACGACGGGACCGATTGCTGAGTTGCCAGCGTCACCAAAGGGGGGTGCCGAATAGTGTTTGCTTTAAGTTTTATGCGCTACGCCTTTTTTGCCAGTACCTTTATTGCGGTCGTAGCCGGGACAGTGGGCGTCTTTGTCGTGGCCCGCAACCTGTCTTTTTTGACCCATACCCTGTCGGAAATTGGCTTTGCCGGGGCGGCCTTTGCCGTCTTCATGGAGTGGTCGCCCCTGGCTGGAATGTTGCTGTACACGATGGCCAGTTCGGTGATGGTTGGCCAGATGAGTACCGAAGAATCGCGGCGCGAAGCGGTGATCAGTGCGACGTCGGCCCTCTTTATCGGATTGGGGATCCTCTTTTTGTCCCTGAGCAGTCAAACCGCCAGCTCAGCGACCAGCATTTTGTTTGGGAGTGTCGTCGGGATCAGTCAAGCCGAGGTTTACCAGTTAATTGGCTTGTCGGTGGTCGTGTTGGTCGGGATCTTTTTGCTGTATCGGCGGTTGAAGTTCTCCTCCTTTGACCGGACCGGGGCCCGGGTCAATGGGGTCGGCGAGCGCGTAGTTGCGGTGATCTTTTTGCTATTGGTGGCCCTAAGTGTCAGCGTGGCAGCTCAAATCGTGGGTTCGTTGTTGATCTTTATTCTGTTGACCCTGCCGGCCGCCAGCGCCAAGTACTTTACGACTGGAACGGCCAAGATGATCGGTTTGGCGATTCTCTTTGCCCTCACGGGGACGTGGACCGGCCTGTACTTAGGCTATCTGACCAATTGGCCGGTCAGCTTCTTCATTGCGGTGATTGAAGTGGGAATCTACCTGGCCGCCTTGGCCAACCGGCATCGGCAGGCGGATTAAAATTTAAGTGACGCCCAGAAAATGGGAGAAGTTAAGTTGGCAGGCGACTCGCGGATGAAATTACGCGGGTCGCCTTTTTAATTCCGAACGTTCCTTAATTGCGAACTATTTTGAAAAAAGTCCGGCAAACACCGAACGATTATGGTATGATTTGAAGGTAATCGTGTCATTTTAAAGGGATTTACCTAAAAAATAGTTCGCAACGCACGGGCTTGGCGCCGGGAACCCTTCGTTAAGTTGGCGCACCCTGGCCAGGCCAAAGGAAAAGAGGGAAAAATATGAAAATTCGTCGGAGCAATCGGTTAGTTGACATCACCCGGTACTTGTTGGAACACCCCCACAAGCTGGTCTCGTTAAAGCACTTTAGCGAAAATTACGGGGCAGCTAAGTCGTCGATCAGCGAAGACTTGAGCATTGTCAAAAAAACGATGGCTGAATTTGGGATTGGCAAGGTTGATACGGTCCCCGGGGCCAGCGGGGGAGCTTTTTTTGCGCCCCGCTATTCCAAGGCCAATGCCGAACGAGTCATTGCGGACTTAGTTGAATTGATTGCCGACCCATCCCGCCTGTTGCCAGGGGGATATGTCTACTTGTCCGATTTATTGGGCCGGCCGGAAATTTTGCGCGAAGTCGGGCAGCTGATTGCCACTCAATACATTGATACGGACGTCGATGTGATTATGACTGTCGAAACCAAGGGGATTCCGCTGGCCCAAAGCGTGGCAATGTATTTGAACAAGCCGTTTGTGATTGTGCGCAACAGTTCTCACATCACCGAAGGGTCAACGGTCAGCGTCAATTACGTCTCGGGCTCTTCCAAGCGGATCAAAAAGATGGAATTGTCCCGGCGGACCCTCAAGCAAGGGGCGAATGTGGTAATTATTGATGACTTTTTAAAGGGTGGTGGTACCATGAAGGGGATGCAATCACTCATTAAGGAATTTGACGCCCACCTGGTTGGGATGAACGTCTTTGCGGAAGGGCAATTTGACGGTGAGCGGCTAGTGTCGGGCGTGACGTCATTGCTGAAGGTCACGGCTGGCCCCGATGACTCCCTAACGGCCCAAGCCGGCAATTTCTTAACACAAGTCTTTACTGAAGAAGGGAACGAATAACATGACGCAACGCAACGCAATTATCCTCGCCGCGGGTAAGGGGACCCGGATGAAGTCCAAACTCTATAAGGTCTTGCACCAGGTCTGTGGCAAGCCGATGGTCGCTCACGTCTTAGACCAGTTGGAAGGGGCCGAGATTGACAACATCATTACGGTCGTCGGCTACGGGGCCGAAACGGTCGAAGAAGCGATCGGGACCCGGGCGAAGTTTGTTTTGCAAAAGCAACAGCTGGGGACCGGCCACGCGGTGATGCAAGCGACCGACTTACTGGCGGATTTGGAAGGGCAAACTCTGGTGGTCAGCGGGGATACGCCGTTGTTTACGGCCGACACCTTCCGCAAGCTGTTTGAATACCACACCCAACGTAAGGCGGCGGTGACGATTTTGACTTCGCAAGCGCCAGATCCGACCGGCTACGGCCGAATTGTCCGGAATGAAGTCGGGATTGTTGAGCGGATCGTGGAACAAAAGGACGCCACGGAAGAAGAAAAGGCGATTAAAGAAATCAACACCGGGGTCTACTGCTTTGACAACCGGAAGCTTTTTGCGGCCTTAAAGTTGCTCAAAAACGACAACGCCCAGGGCGAATACTACCTGACCGATGTAATTGAAATTCTCAAGGGCCAAGGTGAAGTCGTGACGGCTTACCGGATGAAGGACTTTGATGAATCAATGGGGGTCAACGACCGGATCGCCTTGGCCCGGGCCAACCAACTGATGCAAGCCCGCATCAATGCCAACTTAATGAAGCAAGGGGTGACGATGCTGGATCCGGCCACGACCTACATTGATGCGGGGGTCAAGATCGGCAACGATACGGTCTTGGAAGGCAACGTCGTAATCAAGGGCCACACCGTGATCGGCAGCGACTGCTACATCAGTGCCGGGTCGCGGATCATTGATTCGACCCTGCATGATAACGTCACGGTAACGGCTTCGACCCTCCAAGAAGCCGAAATGCACGACGGATCTGACATTGGCCCCAATAGCCACTTACGCCCGCAAGCCGAAATTGGCAAGGACGTCCACATTGGCAACTTCTGTGAAATCAAGAAGGCCTACATCGGGGCAGGCACCAAGATTGGCCACTTATCCTACGTCGGGGACGCAACGTTAGGCAAGGACATCAACGTCGGCTGTGGGGTCGTCTTTGTGAACTACGATGGGGCCAAAAAGCACCATACCAATGTTGGCGACCACGCCTTTATTGGGTCCAACTCGAATTTGGTAGCGCCAGTCAACATTGCGGCTGACTCCTTTGTTGCCGCCGGTTCCACGATTACTGACGATACGAACCAGTACGATATGGCAATCGCACGGGCCCGTCAGACCAATAAGGCCGATTACGCCAAGAAACTCCCGTGGTAATTCTTGCATTTTTGTCCACTTGTTAATATTATTAATAGTGGATAGTTAGGGAGTATTTTTGCTTTGGAGGGCCTAATGAAAGAACGTTATTTTGATTCCAAGCTCAAGATTTTTGCTTTGAGTTCCAACCGACCATTGGCACAAAAAATTGCCGATGAAGTCGGGGTTGAATTGGGGAAATTAGCCGTGGATCGCTTTAGTGACGGCGAAATTCAAATCAACATTGAGGAAAGTATTCGTGGCGACAATGTTTACGTCATTCAATCGACGTCAGCGCCGGTCAATGACAATTTGATGGAACTGTTGATTTTAGTTGATGCCTTGCGGCGGGCCAGCGCCAAGACGATCAACGTGGTAATTCCGTACTACGGCTATGCGCGTCAAGACCGCAAGGCCCGGTCTCGGGAACCAATTACGGCTAAGTTGGTGGCCAACATGCTGCAAAATTCCGGGGTCGACCGGGTAATTGCCTTAGACTTGCACGCAGCGCAAATTCAAGGATTCTTTGATATTCCAGTCGATCACCTGATGGGGGCGCCCCTGTTGGCTGACTACTTCTTGCGTGAGGGGGTCGCCAAAGAAGCCGTCGTGGTCTCCCCTGACCACGGTGGGGTTGTGCGGGCCCGGGCTTTGGCCGAATTTTTAAAGGCGCCAATTGCCATTATTGACAAGCGGCGGCCAAAGGCGAACGTGGCTAAGATTATGAACATCATTGGGGACGTCAAGGGCAAAAAGTGCATCATGATCGACGACATGATTGATACGGCCGGGACGATCTCCAAGGGGGCCCAAGCTTTGATGGATGCGGGGGCCAAGGAAGTTTACGTTTCTTGTACCCACGCGGTCTTATCGGGTCCGGCGATCGAACGCTTAGCAGCGGCACCGATTAAAGAAGTCGTCGTAACCGATTCGATTCGTCTGCCAGAAGAAAAGCAAATTGCCAAGATTAAGCAGGTATCCGTCGGCCCATTGATTGGTGCGGCTATCAAGCGGATCAACGAAAACCGGCCGGTGAGTCCTTTGTTTAACGAACGGTTTAAGCAAGAGGGCGAAGCGAACTAAACTTGATTTGAAATTGAAAGGATCGGCAACGCGATAGCGGGGCCGGTCCTTTTTTTGCGTTGGTTTGAGAAAAAATTCACGAACCACCACGAGGCCTAATCCCATGTGGCTCAAGCATTTGTGTCAATCGATTAACATTAGCTGAATTATTTTTTCTGTCAATCGATTGACAGAAACCGCTTCAAATGATAACCTCTTGATAGTTTCGAAACGCACATTAAGAGAGAACCTGGGGGGACGTGATCGGTTCGCCCCAGTTGAAATGGAGTTTTGATTGTGAAAACAAGCAAAGATTCACTGGTCACCAAACTGGCCTTTTTATCGGTCTCGTTTATGCTGACCAGTGCTTATGCGGTGCAGGGGGCCTTGCCACAGCTAAAGGCAGCGCTGCACGTAACGCAAACGCAAGCAGAGTATTTAGCCACGATGCCGGCGTTTGCGGTAATGATTTTTGTGGTTTTGTCGCCACTGTTGCAAGCCAGCCTGAAGATTTCCGATAAGCAAATGATTATGGCCGGCGTGACCCTGGTGGGGGTCATGGGGGTCGTGCCCTTCTTTAACATCCAAAACTACTGGGTGATCCTGGCCTCACGGCTCTTGTTGGGGGCCGGCTTTGGGCTTTACAATTCCCAGGCGATTGCCTTGATCTCGGTTTGGTACCAAGAACCAACCCGGGCGCAGATGTTAGGGTGGCGGGCAGCCGCGGAACAAATTGGCCAAGCCTTTACCCTCTTTGTAGCGGGGATTTTGTTAACCGTCAGTGGTTGGCACGCCTCTTTCCTGGTTTATTTGTTGGCCTTTGTCGCGTTGGGCTTCTTCGCCTGGCGCGTGCCCGAGGATCAAGTTGGCGCGGCTGATCCAACCCAACCAACGTCGCACGCCGCAGCGGGGCAGCCAAGCCAAATTAGCCCAATGGTGGCGCTGTTAGTGGCCTTTGCCTTCTTCTTGGTGGTTGATTACGTCGGGATGGAAAATCGCTTCGCCAGCTTGGCGGTCGTCCTTAACGGCGCCCAGTATACGGGGGCGGCCAACTTCTTATCCTTGATGTTGATCGGCGCCACGCTGGGGGGCCTTTGTTACGGGAGCTTACAAAAGTGGCTGGGCTTTGGCACCGTCTACTTGGGCTTGCTGGTTATGGCCCTGGCGAACTTCTTGTTTTACTGGGGACAAGCCAACTTCGGCCTATTGGTCGCGGGCTTGTTATTAATTGGCTTCCCCTTGCAGTTAGTGTCACCGTTGATCTTTAATTTATTGCCCAACTTAGCACCACAGCGCCAACAACCTCTGGTCACATCCTTAGTGTTGATTGGCTTTAATTTCGGGGCCTTTTTCTCGCCAAGCTTGGCCGCAGCCTTAAATGACCTCTTAGGCCAGCCGATGAGCGGACCAGGGCTGGCCGCGCCGTTCTGGGTCTATGGCCTGAGCTTGCTCATGATTGCCGCGGGCATTTGGGTCGCCCGGTGGTCGCAAAGTCGAAACGTTGTAGAAAATCATTAATTTAAACTTTTTTGGAGGAATTACCATGCCGATTCAGAACAAAGCAATGCTGATTACCTATTCCGATTCGCTGGGGAAAAACATTAAGGAAACCCACGAAGTCTTGAAGACTTACATCAAAGACGCGATTGGTGGGGTTCACTTATTACCGTTTTTTCCGTCGACCGGGGACCGCGGCTTTGCTCCGTACCGCTATGACGTGGTTGACCCAGCCTTTGGGGACTGGGATGATGTCGAAGCTTTAGGGGAAGACTACTACTTGATGTTTGACTTTATGATCAACCACATTTCTAAGAAATCAGAAATGTACCAGGATTTTAAGGCCAAGCACGATGATTCCAAGTACGCGGATTTCTTCATTCGCTGGGAAAAGTTCTGGGAACAAGCCGGCGCTCAGCGGCCAACCCAAGCCGATGTGGATTTAATTTACAAGCGCAAGGACAAGGCGCCGAAGCAAGCCATCGAATTTGCCGATGGGACGGTGGAACACTTATGGAACACCTTTGGGGAAGAACAAATTGACATCAACGTCAAGAGTCAAGTCGCCAATGCCTTCTTTAAGCAAACGTTGATTGACATGGTCAAGCACGGGGCCGACATGATTCGCCTAGACGCCTTTGCCTACGCAATTAAGAAGGTTGATACCAACGACTTTTTCGTGGAACCAGAAATTTGGGACCTCTTAAATGAAGTGCAAGCGATTTTGGCCCCTTACAAGGCGGAAATTCTGCCGGAAATCCACGAACACTACACGATTCCGCAAAAGATCTCGGCCCATGATTTCTTTATTTACGACTTTACCTTGCCAATGACGACCCTGTACACCTTGTACTCAGGGAAGACAGCCCGACTGGCCAAGTGGTTAAAGATGAGTCCGATGAAGCAATTTACCACCTTGGACACCCACGATGGGATCGGGGTAGTAGATGCCAAGGATATTCTGACCGACGAAGAAATCGAATATGCCTCCAATGAACTGTACAAGGTGGGGGCCAACGTGAAGCGGAAGTACTCGTCAGCTGAATACAACAACTTAGACATCTACCAAATCAATTCCACTTACTATTCGGCCCTAGGTGATGACGACCGGGCTTACCTCTTATCCCGGGCCTTCCAAATCTTTGCCCCGGGGATTCCGATGGTCTACTATGTTGGTTTGTTGGCCGGCAGCAATGATTTGAAGTTGCTGGAAGAAACCAAGGAAGGGCGTAACATCAACCGGCACTACTACACGAAAGCAGAAGTGGCCAAGGAAGTCCAACGGCCCGTTGTTGCCAACCTGTTGCAATTATTGACTTGGCGCAACCAATTTGCGGCCTTTGACCTGGATGGGTCAATTGAAGTCACGACGCCAAGTGATACGACGATCAAGATTGTGCGCACGGATGCAGCCGGCCAAAATGAGGCCGTCCTGGTGGCTGATGCTGCCAACAAGACCTTTACCATTACCGCGAATGGTCAAGTCGTGATGGAACAAAACTAATACCTATCTCTCTCCTGGATAGCGGAAAACTTACTTTACCTTAACTCCCGCAACCGGACGCGGGGGACCAAACGGATCGGGCTTGGCCCGGTCCGTTTTTTGCATCTCCCCCGAACGCTCTGCTAAAATTAATCCATTGATTTAAAGTAGATAAGGATTGAGAGTGTGAACAAGAAGATTAAGTTAGAAGACGTCGCCGAATTAGCCGGGGTTTCGAAGGCCACGGTTTCGCGGGTAATCAACCGGCGCGGGTACTTGAGCCAAAAAACGATCGAAAAGGTCGAAGCCGCAATGGCCAAATTAAATTACCATCCCAACGTGATTGCCCAACAGCTGCATACCCAACGAACCAACGTGATTGGCATCATTGTCCCGACGGTGGCGACCCCTTTTTTCGGTGAGTTGACCGCCGAATTGGAACAGCGGCTCTTTAAGCGGGGCTATAAAGTTTTGATCAGTGGGGCGTTGAATGATCCTGGTAAGGAACGGCAATATTTACAGCAACTGCTAGGCCAACAGGTAGATGGTTTGATTATCGCTACGCACAATGCGGATCTGCCAGAATATCAGCACGCTAACTTGCCAATCGTGGCCGTCGATCGGTTTTTGCGGGCTGATATTCCGGTTGTTGCTTCGGACAACTATGCAGGGGCAGTGGCGGCTTGTGCAGCCTTGATTGACCGGGGGGCCCGGCACATCATTCACACGGATGATCTATCGCCTCTAAATGCTCAAGACACTGCGCGCCAACGCGCTTATGAAGCGGTGATGCAAGCACATGGCTGGCCAGCGTACACCTACCCGAGTTTGCCTGATCCGGTGCAAAATCGGGCCAGTCTCCAGCGTATTTTTACGGAACATCCGGAAGTAGATGCGATTTTTGCTAGCAATGACTTGGATGCAGCGACCCTGTTGGATTTAGCGCTGGAAAATGGTTACGCGGTCCCAACACAATTGCAAATCATTGGTTATGATGGGACCCAAACTACCCAGCGGCTCCTCCCCCAATTAGCGACAGTGGTTCAACCTCTGAGTGAAATGGCCGCCCAGGCGGTTGAGCTTTTGGAAGCCAAGCTGCAACAACAAGCAACGCCAACGGAAGTAGTTTTGCCGGTGCAAGTTAAATTTGGCCGAACCTTGCGGCCATTGGCAACGAAAAAAGCGCTTCCGAAGCAAAAGTGACGAACAAGCCGAGAAATGTTACAATAATGTTACTAGCTTCCCACCGGGAGTTATGATACTTGGCATTAATAGGATGGAGGATACTTTATGAGCAGCCAAATTACCAAGCGCATTTTAATCAGTACCGCCGCGTTGGGGATGGCGTTGTCGCTGGCGGCTTGTGGCAGTTCAAACGCCACTAGCGATAATTCATCCTCATCCACGACGAGTCAAACGACCAGTGCGGCCGCGCAAGCCGTAAAACAAGCCAACCACTTAATCAGTCAAGGCAAGTACCAAGCGGCCTTGGACACCTTAAATGAGGTGGACCACCAAACCGCGACGACCAAGGCCTTACGCCGGGACCTCCGGAATTACTTGGCCGCCAAGGAAAGCTTGAAGAAGAACAATTTAGACGAAGCCACGACTAGTTTGTCGACGGTCAAATCGTCTAGTGCCACGATGAAGTCGGCTTATGGCAAGTTGCGCAGCCAGATCGCCTCGGCCAAGGAAAGTACGGGCACGGGAGCTCCACTGCCAAGCAACCAACCCGTGGCCAATGCGGCGGCCGCCAGTGCGACGAGCGAGGATGTCATCAGCAGTTTTGCCAACCAGGCTGGTTTCAATAAGGAAGGCTACGGGATTATGCCGATCAGCAAGAACGGGGACGTTTACCGCTTCGAAGTCCGGCAGGATAATTCCGACAAAACGATTGCCAACTTTATTGGGATCTATGATTACAACCAAGCGACCAAGCAAATTACCCAAATTCAGTAAGCAAAAAGCGACGCCTCGTGATGAAGGCGTCGCTTTTTTATGTTTAAAGGTGTTTTTGGACGTAGGCCAACCAATACGGCAAGGCCCGCTTTAAGCTGTCGTAAGTATCTTGAAAGCGGTGGGTATACCACGGATCGGGGATCGCCTCACCCTGGTGGCCAGGAGTTAAGTCGTTAATCGCAAACAGGCGATCTTGGTATTGCTTGGGGGCCCGGCGTTTTAAATCGGCCATGTTCATCTCATCCATACCGATAATCAGATCATATTCGGCAAAGTCGGCCGCCGTCAGCGGGCGGGAACGGTGGTGGCGATCATCAAGCCCGTACTTGGCCAGGATCTTTTGGGTGCCCGGGTGGGGCCGATTCCCTTCTTCATAGCTAGATGTGGCTGCTGAAGCAACTTCAACTTGGTCCGTTAAGCCGGCGGTTTGCAAGTCGTGATAAAACATTGCTTCGGCCATTGGTGAACGGCAAATATTGCCGAGGCAGACAAATAAGACTTTCATTTTTTCCCTCCAAATCATGAACTAAATCAATGATACGGAAAGAAAAGGGATTTGGCTAGTCAGGGGGCAGGGGACTTGGTACAATTAACTGATAAACGAAACGGAAGATGAAGGAGGAAAAATTTTTTAATGATTGCTTTAATTATTCTGCTGGTGGTTATCGTTGCCGTGGTCATTTGGTATGTTGCAACTTATAACGGTTTGATTAACCTTAAGACGCATGCGGATGAATCCTGGAGCCAAATTGACGTCCAGCTGCAACGCCGGAATGATCTGATTCCTAACCTCTTGGCGACGGTGAAGGGGTATTCGAAGTACGAAAAGAAGACCTTAGAAGAAGTTACCCAGTTGCGCCAACAAATTGTTAATTTGCCAGCGGGGGATCACCAAAAGCTGATGGAAGTTTCTGACAAGCTGAGTGGGGCGCTGAACTCCTTGTACGCAGTTGCGGAAAACTACCCGGACTTGAAGGCCAGCGCTGAATACAGCAAATTGATGGAAGAGTTAAGCAACACCGAAAACAAGATTGCCTACTCGCGCCAATTGTACAATTCGGTTGTGGCCAACTTTAACGCAAAGATTCAAAACTTCCCGGCCAACCTCGTGGCGAAAAAACATCACTTTACGGCCTTGGATTACTTGCAAGTACCACAAGAAGCCAAAGCGGCCCCGCAAGTTTCGTTTGATGATTTAGACTAGGGGTTGGGCGATGTTATACCAACAAATTGCGATGAATAAGCGCCGCACGGTTTACGTCATGGCCGGTTTTACCTTGCTAGTGGCCCTGATTGGGGCGGCGGTGGGCCGCCTCTTTGCTGGTAGTGCGGCTGGCGGGGTTGTAATTGCGTTGATTATTGCCTTGATCTATACCTCGGTGATGATCGGGCAATCCACGGATGTCGTGATGCGGATGAATAATGCGCATGAAATTACCAGTGCGGACCAGTTTCCAGCCCTATGGCACGTGGTCGAAGATATGGCCTTGGTGGCCCAAGTCCCAATGCCGCGGGTCTTTGTCATTGATGATCCCAGTCCCAATGCCTTTGCGACCGGGAATAATCCTGAGCATGCGGCGGTAGCAGCGACCACCGGCTTGTTGCAACTCATGGACCGGGAACAATTAGAGGGGGTAATGGCCCACGAAATGACCCACGTCCGGAATTACGATATTCGCTTGCAAACGATTGCCTTGGCCCTAGCGTCAGCGATTGGCTTATTGGTGAACTTTGCCAGCCACGCTTGGTGGTTTGGTGGGGCCAATCGCGATGATGACCGGCGGGATGGCGGTGGCGCCTTGGCCATGGTGGGATCCTTGCTGTTGATTATTTTAGCGCCGTTAGCCGCGTCAATTGCGCAGATGGCACTGTCGCGCAACCGGGAATACCTGGCTGATGCGGGGGCCGTTGAACTGACGCGTAATCCCCAGGGCATGATCCGAGCATTGGAAGCCTTAAAAGGCGCGCCAGCCATGCAAAATGCTGACCCGAACAGTTCGGCCCTGTACATTAATGAACCGGCCGGGGAAAAGTTCAGTCATCTTTTTGATACCCACCCGCCGCTGGACGCGCGGATTGAACGTTTGAAACAAATGTAAGTGAACAAGGAATTGAGGGCCGCGGCCCTCTTTTTTGGTTGGTGGTTCGCTTCACACTTCGTTCAGTGATATAATCAATAATTGACTAATACGAGATCAGAAGAAGAGGAAGTAAACCGATGAAAATGGAATTAGCCGAAATCGCTAAAGCGGTGCAGGCGCAAAATGACATTTCCCAATGGCAAGATTTAACGGTTACCAGTGTGGCGTTTGATAGTCGGACGCTGAACCCGGGGGCTTTATTTGTGCCATTGGCCGGCGCTCAGGATGGGCATAAATTTGTCGCGAATGCCTTCGAAAACGGGGCGGCGGCAGCCTTGTGGGCGGCGGATCACGATTACATCGCTGACGGCCACCCCCGCTTGGTAGTCGACGATCCCCTGGCGGCTTTGCAGGCCCTTGGCAAGTACTACTTGCATAAGATTAATCCAATGGTTGTGGCGGTAACCGGCAGCAATGGCAAGACGACCACTAAAGACATGATTGCAGCCATCCTGGCGACCCAAATGAACGTCACCAAGACCCACGCCAACTTCAATAATGACATTGGGGTGCCAGTGACGCTGTTGAACATGGATGCCAGCACCGAGGCAGTGGTGGTTGAAATGGGGATGGACCATTTTGGTGAATTGGATGCCTTGAGTCGGCTGGCCACGCCTGATATTGCCGTGATTACGATGATTGGGGAAGCCCACATTGAATTCTTTGGCACCCGTGATAAGATTGCCGATGCCAAGATGGAAATTACCCATGGGCTCCAAGAAGATGGGTATTTGGTCTTTAATGGGGACGAACCGTTGTTACAGGCCCGGGTGAAGGAGTTGGCCCAAGCCCACCGGACCTTTGGGCGCCAATTGGACAATGATCTTTACGCGACCAGTGTCACCCCGGCGGATGATCACGTAACTTTTAAAGTCAATGAATGGCCAGACGAAACCTTTACCATCCCAGTGGTGGGGGAATACAACGTCAACAATGCCTTGGCGGCGATGGAAGTCGGCCGCTTGCTGCACGTGACCCCAGCCCACATGAAGCAGGCGTTGGCGCACTTTGATCTGACGGCCAACCGCACGGAATGGGTCCTGGGGCAAAATGGGGAACGCATTTTATCGGACGTTTATAATTCGAATCCGACGGCGGTCAAAGAGGTCGTTAAGACCTTGACCGAAGTGCCCGCCCAAGGGAAAAAGGTGTTGGTCTTAGGGGATATGTTGGAACTCGGCGCGGCGAGCGCGGAATTGCACGCAAGCTTGGCGGACAGTATCAGTCATGAACAATTTGCTGAAGTCTACTTGATCGGGACCGAAATGGCCGCTTTGCGGGATCGCTTATTGGCTCAAGGCTACCCGACCAGTGACTTGCACTACTTTGCAGCGACTGCTCAGGCTGAAATGGCCCAAGCCTTGGCCGCAGATTTGCAAGCGGGGGATGTGGTCTTGCTCAAGGCCAGCCATGGCTTACACTTGGAGCAGACCTTAGCCGTCCTGCGCCAAACAGCAGAATAGCAGTTCAAAACGTTGCGGCAACGGAAATGAAAGCCTCCTTGCCGCAATTTTGCGTTATAAATAAGGGCTTTTCCACGAACTTACTAAAACAATCAAGTAACATGAGGTGACAATTTGAAATTTGGCGAACTAGGTTTATCAAAGAATTTATTACGAGCGATTCAGAAGAGTGGTTATGAAGAAGCAACCCCCATTCAAGAACAGACCATTCCCCTGGTCTTAGCGGGCCAAGATGTGATTGGGCAAGCCCAGACCGGGACCGGGAAGACGGCGGCATTCGGGTTGCCATTGTTGGAACACGTTGATTTGGATAATCCCGCCATCCAAGCGATTATTATTTCGCCGACCCGGGAGTTGGCCATCCAAACGCAAGAAGAGCTGTTCCGTTTGGGACGGGATAAGCACGTGAAGGTGCAAGTTGTATACGGTGGGGCGGATATTCGCCGCCAAATTAAGGCGCTGAAACAGCATCCCCAAATTTTGGTGGGGACCCCGGGGCGGCTGCGGGATCACCTCAACCGGCAAACGGTCCAATTAGACCACGTGCAGACCTTAGTTTTGGACGAAGCCGACGAAATGTTGAACATGGGCTTTTTGGATGATATTGAAGCAATCATCAAAGAAACGCCAGCGACCCGGCAAACCTTGCTGTTTTCCGCTACGATGCCACCAGCGATTAAAAAGATCGGCGTCCAATTTATGCAAGACCCGCAAACGGTGAAGATTGCGGCCAAGGAATTGACGACGGACTTGGTGGACCAATACTACATCCGGGCGAAGGATTACGAGAAGTTTGATATTATGACGCGCTTAATCGATGTCCAAGATCCGGACTTAACGATCGTCTTTGGGCGGACCAAACGCCGGGTGGATGAATTATCCCGGGGCTTGTTGGCGCGGGGGTACAATGCGGCTGGCATTCACGGTGACTTGACCCAGGAACGCCGGACGAAAATCATGAAGCGCTTCAAGGCCGGCGAATTGGATATTTTAGTGGCAACTGATGTGGCCGCGCGGGGCTTGGATATCTCGGGCGTAACCCACGTTTATAACTACGATATTCCATCCGATCCCGATTCTTACGTGCACCGGATCGGCCGGACGGGGCGGGCCGGGCACCACGGGGTGTCGTTAACGTTTGTGACGCCCAACGAAATGGACTATCTGCACGAAATCGAAAAGCTGACGAAGGTGCGGATGCTGCCATTGAAGCCGCCAACCGAAGAAGAGGCCTTCCGCGGGCAAGTGGCCAGTGCGGTCAATGACATTCAGACTTTGATTCAAGACCCGACGACGGAAAAGTACCAAGAAGCGGCCGCCCAGCTCTTGGAAGATCATCCGGCCGTTGAACTGGTCGCGGCCTTATTGAATGATCTGACCAAGGATTCCGCGGAACAAGTGCCGGTCAAGATTACGCCTGAACGGCCCCTGCCCCGGCGGAAAAATGATCGCAAGGGTGGTTTTCGGGGGCACGGGAAGGGCAACCGCCGCAACTTCCACCGGGAATCCCAACGGCACTTCAATGGTCGGCGCAACAATCACCGCCGCCACCGCGATGGCAATCAAAAGCCAGCTTTCCGCCTCCACCATAAAGAGGATTAGGCCATGATTGTCGGAACGGGAACCGATATCCAAGATTTAGCCCCGGTTGAACGGGCCTTAGCGCGCAATGATCAATTTTTGAAGCGGGTCTTAACCCCGCAGGAGCAAGCCCAGGCCCAACAATTGCATGGCCAACGGCTGGTGGAATACGTTGGCGGTCGTTGGGCCACCAAGGAAGCCTTTAGCAAGGCCTGGGGGACCGGGATCGGCAAGCAAGTCGGCTTTCAAGATATTGAGGTTTTAAATAATGCGCGGGGCAAACCAGAAGTGACGCGTTCGCCGCACTCGGGGACGGTCTGGGTGTCAATCAGTCATACCAACGCCTTAGCGCTGAGCTTTGTAATTTTGGAAAGAAGTGAAAACGCATGATTAGTGCACAATTACGGGACGCCAAGGTGGTCGTTGATTTGGCAGCCCTCAAGCATAATTTCCGGACCCAGTTGGCCCAATTGCCAGCTGGGAGTCAAATTTTACCCGTCGTAAAAGCCAATGCGTATGGCAACGGATTGGTACCAGTGGTCAATGCTTTAAAGGATGAACCGGCAGTTGGCGGTTTTTGCGTGGCCCTCTTGGACGAAGGGCTGGCGTTGCGAGCGGCGGGGGTTAACCAGTTAACCTTGGTCTTAGGGATTACCCCAGTTCAATATGCACCAGTGGCCGCCCGGGCCGGCATTTCACTAACGGTGGGGGATGTGGCGTGGTTGAAGGCTTATTTGCAACTTGCCCAAGCCAGCCAGCTGACGACCCCGTTAAAGGTTCACTTAGGAATCGACACTGGCATGGGCCGGATTGGCTTTACCGATCCGGCGGCCCTGCAAGAAGCCGTGGCCTTGTTGGCCGACCCCCATTTTGAATTTGAAGGTCTGTTTACCCACTTTGCAACGGCTGACAGTGCCGATGATCAATATTTTAAGGCGCAAGTCGCCAAGTGGCAGGCGATGTTGGCAGTGGTCAAGGAAAAACCCCGCTATGTCCACGCGGCTAATTCGGCAACGGCCTTATGGCATTCGGACCAAGTCGCCGTTAATTACGTGCGGATGGGGATTTCACTGTATGGCTGTAATCCCTCAGGGCGTGAACTAACGCCAACCTGGTCCCTGCAGCCGGTGACCGCGCTGGAAGCGCGGCTGACCTTTGTGAAGCAGCTCAAAAAGGGCGCGTCGGTTAGTTACGGAGCCACTCACACGGCCCCAACGGATGAATGGGTCGGCACGGTCCCGGTTGGGTATGCGGATGGTTACCCGCGCAGCCTTTCGGGGGGAAGTGTGTTGATTAACGGGCAACGCTGCCCAATCTTAGGTCGGATTTGCATGGATCAATTTATGGTCCGGCTGCCTCAAGCCCTACCGGTGGGGACCAAGGTCGTATTGATTGGCAAGTCGGGGGATGCGGAGATTACGGCGACCGATTTGGCTGATCGATTAGGGACCATTAATTATGAAGTACTGACCGGCTTAAGTGACCGGTTGGCCCGGGAGTATCGGGAATAATGGCTGAATTTAAGCGGACGCAAGAAATCATGCGGGGCGACGTGTATTACGCCGCGTTGGATCCGGTGCTTGGCTCGGAACAAGGTGGGGTGCGCCCAGTTTTAATCGTGCAAAATGACGTTGGAAATCTCCACAGTCCCACGGTGATTGTGGCAGCGATTACGACCAAGCTGACCAAACACCGTTTGCCTACCCACGTCTTTTTAGCGGCCGCCGAATCCGGCATTGCCAAAAATTCGATGATTTTATTGGAACAGGTGCGGACCATTGATAAACAACGTTTGCGCCAACGGGTGACCCACTTGGGCCCGTTGGTGATGAAACGCGTTGATCATGCTTTGCGGATCAGTGTTCATGTCTAAAGTAAAAAACAACCTGAGGAAAAGGATGCTTTTTCCTCAGGTTGTTTTGGTTTGTTAAGGATGCAAGTCTTCGATTTCAACCACTTCATAGCCCCGCCGGTTCAGGCGCTTGACGATGCGATTGAGCCGGGTTTCGTCTACGTCGGCCGGTAAGGTAAACAGGATTTCTTTGGTTTGGTCATCGTGAGGCGCCAGCGAAATCACGTTGACAATTTGAGTGAAACGGGTGATTTCCTTGGCTAACGTGGACAGGTCGCCCCGTTCATCAGGGACCCGGATGGTTAAGACGTAACTGCCGGCGTTGACGTTCCAAGCTTCGGCTAAGAGCTTCAGTAAGCTGTTATGGGTTAAGATCCCGTAGAAATGATTATCGACGTCGAGGACCGCGATGTAAGGCAAATCCCGGATGGTAAAGAACACGGTGTAAAAAGACGCTTTAATTGAAATGAATTTCGTCGCGTTTTTCAGCAGTGCCGTTACCGGCAGGCTCATGTCGCCCCCGCGGGATTTATGCCGGTAAAGGTGCATTTTATAGATGTTGCCGCGAAATAGGGTCCCGGTCGGATCCAAGACCGGCACACAGCGGTAGCCCGAATCCTCTAAGACGGTTAATGCTTCGGCCAAAGTGGCATCTTCTGACAAGGTCGTGAGGGTTTCCTTAGGCTTAATGAGAGATTTAAAAATCATAATTGACTCCTTAATTCCGTACGCTTTTCTGCCGTCCATCATCATACCACAAATGGTTTGAAAATGAGAGGGGGATGAGAAAGAAAAGTGATTTTCGGGTAAACTTCGCCAAGGGTTTCGGCTTCGCCTATTGTGGAAAGTTCGGTATAATAAAAGGGATTGACAAAAAACATTGAGGTGAAAGAACAGTGAAAATGATTGTTGGCTTGGGCAACATCGGGACACGTTACGATGAAACCCGCCATAATACTGGCTTTATGGTTGTGGAACAGTTTGCTCGTGATTACCACCTTGGCGCTTTTACGCACGCCAAGGTTGAAGCAGTGGTGGCTTCTGGAATGGTGCACGGGGAAAAGGTTTTGTTAGTGAAGCCGACGACCTTTATGAATGAATCGGGGCGGGCGGTTAAGCCGCTTTTGGATTATTATGATTTGACGCTGGATGATTTGGTAATCGTCAATGACGACTTAGACATGCCCGTGGGCAAGGTCCGCTTAAAAACCCACGGCAAGTCCGGAGGTCACAACGGTTTAAAGAGCATCATCGCGCACTTAGGGACGGATCAGTTTAACCGGGTAAAAGTCGGGATTGATCACCCGCAACATGGCACGGTGGTCAGCCACGTCCTGGGGAAATTCACGCCGGCAGAACGCAGCGACCTTGATGTGGCCATCCAACGGGCCGAAGATGCGTTGGCAGATTGGGTCAAGGGGGCCAGTTTTGCCACTTTGATGAACAATTATAATTAGTAGGTGGCAAGTTCGCTGCTTACAAAGCGGCCAAGGAAAAATCGTTTATCCGGGTCTAAAAACATAATGTGACTGATTGAAAAAGCCAAAGGGGGAAGCGACGATCGTACAACTGACGGATTTAATGGCTACGGCCCCACAATTTGCGGGGATTGTCCACAGTATTGAACACCAGCAGCGTCAATTGATTACTGGGGTGGCTGGTTCAGCCCGGACGCTTTTGTTGGCGGCCTTGCAAAAACGCTTGGCCGGTCCGCAATTGGTAGTGGTCGACAGCCTTTTTCACATGGAAGAACTGGTTAATGATTTGACCAATTTATTGCCCGAAACGGCCGTCTATGCCTTTCCGGCCGAAGAAAGTCTGGCCCTGGCGCAAGCAACCAGTTCGCCTAATTATCGCTTGGCCCGGGTGCTGGCCATGCAGGCGCTGTTGACCAAGCAGCCCGCCCTGGTGGTTGCCCCGGCGGCGGGGTTATTGCGCCCCTTACCTCAGCCCGCGGCTTTTCAGGCGGCCCAATTGTCACTAACTGTCGGGGCGGAATTAGATTTAACCACGACCGCCACGCAGTTAGCAAAGATGGGCTACGTCCGGCAAAAAATGGTGGCGGCACCGGGGGACTTTGCGATTCGTGGGTCGATTTTGGATATCTATGCCCTGAATACCCCGTATCCCGTCCGGGTCGATTTGTTTGATACGGAAATTGATTCGTTGCGCTACTTTGAGGCCGACAGTCAGCGGAGTTTGCAAAATATTGAAGCGGCTACGATTTTGCCGGCGACCGAATTGGTGATGGACCAAGCGGCTACCCAACGCGCCGCCGCGGCGCTGCAAGCCGAGTTGACTAAACGTCAGGCCGAATTGCCAGCTGAACAACAGGACCAGTTGGCCCATGCCTATGCGCCAGTGATCGAGGAATTAAAAGCGGGGCACGTCTCGGAAAAAATGCTGGGGTATCCAGCGCATCTCTATGAAACCCCCGCTTGGCTCGGCGACTATCTGCCCACCAGTGGCAGCTGGATCATCGATGACTTGGCCCGGATTAAAGAACAGGCTAAACAACTGGTGGCCGACCAAGCGGCGTGGCAAAGCAGTCACCAGCAACCAGCCAGCCCGACGTTCGACTTGGCCCGTCGCTTAACGACGCAACCGCAGGCCCAGACCTACCTGGCGCTGTTTAAGAAAGGGTTAGGTGGCTTGCAATTTGCCAATCTGGTTGATTTACATGCGCGGCAGATGCAACGCTTCTTTGGCCAGGTCGACCTCCTGAAGAGTGAGTTGCAACGCTACGTGGCCCAAGGTGAGACGGTGGTGATTTTAACCGCGAGTGAACAACGCCGCCGCAAAGTAGCGAACGATTTAGCCACCTTGGGCTTATCAGTGGTTGAAACGGCGGGAGCTGACTTACAGCCGCACCAGTTGCAACTGGTGGCGGCCAGTTTAAATCATGGCTTTGAGTTACCGCCCGCCCAATTGGCCGTCATTACGGAAGGCGAACTGTTTAAACAGTTGCAAAAACGCCGGGTGCGGCCCCAAAAGCTGTCCAATGCGGAGCGCTTGAAGTCATATACGGATTTAAAACCCGGGGACTTTGTGGTCCATGTTAATCACGGGATTGGGGTCTTTGCGGGGATTAAGACGATGCAAGTCGATGGTGTCCACCAAGATTACATTGTGATCGATTACCGGGATCACGCGCAGATCTTTGTTCCCATCACCCAGTTGAACCTGGTCCAAAAATACGTCGCAGCCGAAGGAAAGCAACCCCGGATTAATCGTTTGGGGGGCAGCGAATGGGCGAAGACCAAGCATCGGGTGGCTGCCAAGGTCGAAGACATTGCGGATGAATTGGTGGATTTGTATGCGCAGCGGCAAGTCGCCAAGGGGTATGCTTTTCCAGCGGACGATTATTTGCAGGAAAAATTTGACCAGGAGTTTCCGTACGTGGAAACGCCCGACCAATTGCGCAGCATCGATGAAATCAAGGCCGATATGGAAGCCGCCAAGCCGATGGATCGGCTGTTGGTGGGGGACGTTGGCTACGGGAAGACTGAAGTGGCGATGCGGGCCGTTTTTAAGGCCGTCGCTGGGGGCAAACAAGTGGCCTTTTTAGTCCCCACGACGATTTTGGCGCAACAGCATTTTGATACCCTAACTGCCCGCTTTGAAGGCTTTCCGATCTCTGTGGCCTTAATGTCGCGTTTTAAGACGCGGGCCGAATTAAAAGAAACCGAGCAAGGGCTGGCCGCGGGGACGGTGGATGTGGTGATTGGCACCCACCGGATTTTGTCCAAGGATGTTCATTTTAAGGACCTGGGCTTGCTGATTATCGATGAAGAGCAGCGCTTCGGGGTTAAACATAAAGAACGTTTGAAGCAGCTGAAGACCAACGTTGATGTCTTAACGCTGACCGCCACGCCGATTCCGCGAACACTGCATATGTCAATGCTGGGGGTGCGCGACCTTTCGGTGTTAGAGACGCCGCCCAATGGCCGCTACCCAATTCAAACTTACGTCTTAGAACAAAATGCCGGGGCAATTCAAACTGGGATTCGGCGTGAAATGCAACGGGGTGGCCAGGTGTATTATCTGCACAACCGGGTCGGTGATATTGAACGGGTTGTCGCCGAACTACAAACCTTGGTCCCGGAAGCCCGGATTGGCTATATTCACGGCCAAATGACCGAAGTTCAGCTCGAAGGGGTCTTATATGACTTTATTCGGGGTGAATATGATGTTTTGGTGACGACTTCAATCATTGAAACGGGGGTTGATATCCCGAATGTCAATACCCTCTTTGTGGAGGATGCCGACCGGATGGGCTTGGCCCAGCTCTACCAAATTCGGGGCCGGATCGGGCGCAGCAACCGGGTGGCCTTTGCTTACTTTATGTACCAGCCAAACAAGGTCCTGACCGAGCTGGGCGAAAAGCGCTTAGCGGCGATCCGGGACTTTACGGAATTGGGGAGTGGCTTTAAGATTGCGATGCGCGACCTCTCGATTCGGGGCGCGGGCAGTCTGTTAGGTAAACAACAGCATGGCTTTATCGATTCCGTCGGTTATGACTTGTACTCAACGATGTTGGCTGAAGCGGTTGCGCAAAAGCAGGGCAAGGCCCCCGTCAAGCATTCGGATGCCGAATTGGAACTGGGGATTGAAGCGTACTTCCCCGATGCCTACATTAGTGATCAACGGCAAAAGATCGAATGGTACAAGGCGCTTAGAAACATTGCTTCGCCAGCTGAATTGACCGACTTGACCGGCGACCTTTTGGATCGTTACGGGGATTATCCGGCTCAAGTGGCGACGCTGCTGCAGGTAGCTGAGCTGAAATTACGGGCTGACCAGGCCCAATTGGCGGCGATTCGCCGGCAAAAGGATAATCTAATGGTGGAATTAACCCCCGTGGCCACCCATCAGCTGACCCCCCCGCAGATTATTCAAGCGCTTGCCAAAACGCGTTTTAAAGCGACGCTCGGGGAAGAGGCTGGGCGGCTGACCGTCCGGTTGATTATTCAACCAAAGATGACCACGACGCTCTGGTTGCAACAATTGATTCAATTTGTAGCCGGTTTGCAGGCGGCAATGCAAAAAACAAACAAGGATGGAGGAAATGCAGATGCGACTCGATAAATTTTTAAAGGTTTCCCGGATTATCAAACGGCGGACCTTGGCCAAGCAGATTGCCGACCAAGGCCGGATTTTAATTAATGATAAGGCGGCCAAGTCGTCTTCTAAGGTTGCGGTAGGGGATGTCTTGACGATCAAATTTGGCAATAAGACGACCACGGTCAAAATTGATCGCATTGAAGAAACGACTAAAAAAGCCGATGCGGAACTCATGTACACGATTGAAAAAGAGGAGTACGCCGAGACATTTGATTAGCCTCAAAAAGGTGATGAATTTAACGCCACGCCTAGACAGGCCCGGGCCCCTGTGCCATACTAACATTGAATAGGCAATTTTTAGGAAGGGGCGAGCAATTTGGCGCAACACCGGGTCACTAAATTAGATAATGCTTACACCAGAGAGCGGGAACAGCAAGGGCAGTTTAACCAATCGTACCGGACCCAAGTCCACCTACGCCGGGCGGCCTTGATCGGGGGCGTCTTTATGATCATAACCTTAATTTTAGGTTTTCAATTGTGGTCGGCTCACCGGCAGCTAAACCGGGTTGATGCGCAAATTTCCACGGCCCAAACGACCCTCAAGCACAAGCAGGCCCAAAACGCCAAGTTGAGCAAGCAAAATCGCTTGCTCAAGGATCCGACCTATCTGCAAGAATTGCTGCGTGAAAAATACAACTTCGCTAAGAAGGGCGAGATCATCTATAATTTTGTTAAATAAAGCGGTCACATTCGGTGGGGAGTATGGTATACTCTACTACAATGATTTTTAAGAATTTTTAAAGGACGGGAGGACCCGTCACGAGGAATTAGGAGGATTTGCTGTTCATGGCAATTGAAGAAGGCGCAAAGGTTTCCGGTAAAGTTTCGGGAATTACGAATTTTGGGGCATTTGTTGATTTGGCCGACCACCAGACCGGGTTGGTGCATATCAGCCAGATTTCCAATTCGTTTGTCAAGGATATTCACGATATCTTAGCCGTCGGGGATGAAGTCACGGCGAAGGTCGTGAAAATTGCTCCCGACGGTAAGATTGCTCTGTCAATGAAGGCGGTGGAAGAACGCCCGGCCAAGCCAGCCCGGCCAGTTGCCGAGAAGCATTTTGAGCATGCCAAGCCTGTGCACCATGATCACCGTGACGACCATTTTCGGCGCGCGCCCCGGGCCCAAGCCACTTTCGGGGGGCGGAGCAGCCACAAAGGCAACGACGACTTTAATTCCATGTTGGCTTCCTTCATGAAGGAAAGCGAATCCCGGCTCTCAACCTTAAAGCGCCAAACGGATGGTAAGCGCGGCGGCCGGGGCGGTCGGCGCAGCTGATGGCCCCCGATTTAACTGAACAAATTAAGCGACCCCTGGCTGGGAGTCGCTTTTTTGCTATGGGCGCTCCGATTGTCGTGGCGACTTCGACCGGGGTTGACTCAATGGTCCTCTTGGCCTTGCTGCAAGAGGTGGTGCCACCTGCGCGCTTGATCGTTGCCCATTTTAACCACCGCTTGCGGGCACAAAGTGAAACCGAAGCGGCCTTTTTACGGCAGTATTGTCAGGAGAGGGCCTTACGGGTCGAGATCGGCCACTGGGCACACCCCCGGGCGAATGAGGCGGCGGCTCGGCAGGCCCGCTATGCGTTTTTGGCCCAGGTAATGCGGCAGACGGGCGCTAAATTACTGGTCACGGCGCATCATGCCAATGATCAAGCCGAAACCATTTTGATGAAGCTGGTTCGTGGGGGCGACTTACACCAATTGGTCGGCTTGCAGGAACGGCGCCCCTTTGCGGGGGGCGAGTTGGTCCGGCCACTGTTGGGGGTTTCTAAAGCCACCCTGCAGGCGTGGGCCAAGCAGCACGCTTTGCAATGGTTTGAAGATGCTACCAATGCCGACCTGACTATTACGCGAAACCGGTACCGCCACCAATATTTACCCCTGCTCCAACAAGAAAACCCCCAATTGGTGCGCCAACTGGCGGATTTTGCGGGGCAACTGACGGATCTCTTGGCTGACGAACAGGCGCATTTGGATCAACAGCTGCTGATGATGGCCAAGGACAACCACTTGGATTTGACCGCTTGGTGGGCTTGTTCGGCCCCCAATCAACGGCAATTATTGCGCCGGTGGCTCAATCAGCAGGGGGTTATGGCACTAAAGCAAACCAGTTTGCAGCAATTGCAAAAACGCTTGGCTCCAGCAGCGCGGCCCAACCAAGTGTTTACTTTGCCCGGCCAGTGGTGTTTGGTCCGGAATTATCAAGAACTGCGCCTAGAAAATCAAAAGAATTTGGCGCCGGAGGGCCTGCTTGGCCCAGAAAGTATGGTAAAATTTGCCCAATGGCAAGTCGTAACGCCGACCTGGCGCGCGATGGTGCTTCCAGCTGGGACCCCACCGCCGCTGCAGGGTCAAATTGTGGCGACGATGTGGTTACCAAATGCGGCGCTGCCGTTGGTCTGGCGCCCGGCGCGGCCAACGGATCGCCTCCGGTTAAAGGGGGGTGGTCACCAAACCGTGCGTCGGATTTGGATTAATCAAAAAATCGCGCCGGCTGACCGCCGCCAGGCCCGGGTGTTGGTGGATCAGTTGGGACGCGTGCTGTGGTTGGTGGGGGTCAAGACCGCCTGGTGGGATTGGCCCCCAGCCACCTCAGCGGGCCAAGCAGTGCAATTGATTCAGGGAAGGGTAGAGGAACATGAATAACGATATTGAGCGCGTATTGTATAGTGAGGCGGAAATTCAAACCCGGATTGGGGAAATGGCCAAAGAAATTGAGGCTGATTACCAAGGCAAGCGGCCAATGGTCATTTCCGTTTTGACGGGAGCAATTTTGTTTACGGTGGATCTGTTGGAAAAGACAGACCTGTACACCACTTTGGACTTTATTGATGTCTCTAGTTACTTTGGGGCAGCTGAATCTTCGGGGCGAGTTGAATTGGTTCGCGATTTGAAGTCCGATGTGGCAGGCAAGGACATCTTGATTTGTGAAGATATTATTGACTCAGGGCGGACCTTGCAATACTTGGTAGACCTGTTGAAAGAGCGGGGCGCCAAGTCAATCAAGGTGGCGACGATGCTGGACAAGCCAGCTGGTCGGGATGCCAGTGTGACGGTGGAAGCGGATTATGCTGGCTTTATCGTACCAAATGAATTCTTGGTAGGTTACGGTTTGGATTATGAGGGTTACTACCGCAACTTGCCATACGTTGGGGTGTTAAAGCCGGCCGTCTACACGAAATAATGGTTCAAGCAGCCCTGCGTCCTGCTGAGTGGGCGGAGGGTTACTTTTTGTCAGAAAGCTTGACTAATTAATGGTCAACGTTAGTCAAGTGTGGTATATTTATGCCATTATGAATGGCGCAAGCCGTTGGATTTTCAAACTGTGGCCGATACAGGCGACATGAATAGGAGGTTGTTATGAACAACAATCGAAAGAACAACGGGTTCACTCATAACGTCCTGTTCTATTCAGTGATCTTTTTGTGCATCATGGGGATTGTCTACTACTTCTTTGGCGGCAACACCCATACGGGGCAGACAAAAGAAGTTTCCCAAAGCGAATTTATTGCTGAATTAAAGGACGATAAGATCAAGAACTTTACTGTGCAACCAAACGGTGGGGTTTATAAGATTACTGGGACTTACAAGCACGCCCAAACGGCTGAAAACAGCAACAAGGGTGGCTTGGCTTTTGCCGGGCAAAGTTCCAGCACTACCAAGAACTTCCAAAGTTCGGTCTTGCAAAGCGATGTGACGATCAATCAATTGCAGAAGTACGCAGAACGCGAACACGTCAAGATCACTACAAAGCCAGAGGAGTCCAATAGTTTATGGTCGAACCTCTTGATTACGGTCTTACCGTTAGTGATCATGATTTTCTTCTTCTACATGATGATGGGTCAAGCAGGCCAAGGTGGCGGTGGCCGGGGAGTGATGAGCTTTGGGAAATCCAAGGCCAAGCCGGCTGACGCTAAGGACAATAAGGTCCGCTTCTCTGACGTGGCCGGGGAAGAAGAAGAAAAGCAAGAATTGGTCGAAGTCGTTGAATTCTTGAAGAACCCAAAGAAGTTTATGAAGTTAGGTGCCAAGATTCCATCCGGGGTCCTCTTGGAAGGCCCGCCAGGGACGGGGAAGACCCTCTTGGCCCGGGCGGTCGCTGGGGAAGCCGGCGTACCGTTCTTCTCCATTTCCGGGTCGGACTTCGTGGAAATGTTCGTTGGGGTTGGGGCCAGCCGGGTCCGGGACCTCTTTGAGCAAGCCAAGAAAGCGGCTCCTGCCATCATCTTCATCGATGAAATCGATGCGGTGGGGCGGCGTCGGGGCAACGGAATGGGCGGTGGCCATGATGAACGCGAACAAACCTTAAACCAACTCCTGGTTGAAATGGATGGGTTCCAAGGTGACGAAGGGGTCATTGTGATGGCCGCTACCAACCGGGCCGATGTCTTGGACCCCGCGCTGTTACGGCCGGGGCGGTTTGACCGGAAGATTCTGGTCGGGCGGCCAGACGTCCGGGGCCGGGAAGCCATCTTGCGCGTTCACGCCAAGAACAAGCCGTTGGCCAGTGATGTCGACTTAAAAGAAATTGCCAAGCAAACCCCTGGCTTTGTCGGGGCTGATTTGGCCAACCTTTTGAACGAAGCGGCCCTCTTAGCCGCCCGGCGCAATAAGTCGGAAATCGACGCCGCTGACGTTGATGAAGCCGAGGACCGGGTCATTGCTGGGCCCGCCAAGCGCGATCGGGTGATCTCCAAGCAAGAACGGCGGACGGTTGCCTTCCACGAAGCGGGCCACACGATTGTCGGCTTGGTCTTAAATGATGCTCGCGTCGTCCACAAGGTGACGATCGTGCCTCGGGGCCGCGCTGGCGGTTACGCAATCATGTTGCCAAAGGAAGACCAAATGTTGATGTCCAAGAAGAACGCGATGGAACAAATCGCGGGCTTAATGGGGGGCCGGGCGGCCGAAGAATTGATCTTCAAGTCTCAATCCTCCGGGGCATCGAATGACTTTGAACAGGCAACCCAAATTGCGCGGGCAATGGTTACCCAATACGGGATGTCCGATAAGATCGGACCGGTGGAATTACAATCTTCCGGGGCGGTCTTTACCGGGCAAGAATTTGGCCAAGCTCCGTACTCAGAAAAGACGGCGGCCTTAATCGACGAAGAAGTTCGGCGGATTTTGAATGAAGGGCATGAAGAAGCGCTTCACATCATTGAAACCCACCGGGAACAACACCGGTTGATTGCCGAAGCCTTACTGGAATACGAAACGCTGGATGAAAAGCAGATTCTCAGTCTGTACAAGACCGGCAAGATGCCAGAAAAGGCGGTTGAAGAAGCCGATAGTGAACAACGGGCGCAAACCTTTGAAGAAGCCAAGCAAGAATTGGAACGTAAGGAAAATGCGCGGGCGACGGCGGACCAAGAGTCAGCCGCTGACCAACCGACGACCAGTGCGGATCAACCAAGCACCACTGATGCTGACGACGATCAACCCGCGGATTCAGATCAACCAAAAGAATAGGCGAAAGCGAAGAGCTCACGGGGGCTCTTCGTTTTTTGTTACGGGGCTTTGTGAGCAAGATGGTGCTCATCAAGGCTTTTTAGCTGGCTTAGCGCAGTCTGGCTTGACAGTGACCGAGCAGATCAGTACATTGGATACTTAGAAGTG
>NHCFJ05603__coassemble_650_pt1 | contig 34547 bp, 32 predicted proteins | sample NHCFJ05603__metabat2_high_PE_032 | metagenome-assembled genome bin NHCFJ05603
TTTCTTCTTCCGACCAAATAACCCAGCCAAAAGAATCACGATACTTCCAATTAAATGAAGTGATGGTTAGTAAGCTTCCTAACCATCACGTTCACCCTGCGAAAGCATAATAAAAAGGCCCCGTGCTAGCACCAGCGTCATTAAGTTAACAACTTGACAAAAGCACCCCCTCTGATCTAAAGCTAGATCAGAGGGGGTGCTCATTTTATGTAAGAAGAAACTCCCACAAAAATCTTAAGTATCGAGGTGATTCATATGAGAAGTTCTTCCTTGAATATCATAGACCTTTTAAAACAAACTATCAATGATATCAGTCAAAACATTCACGATTATATCGATGATGATCAAGCTTTTACCCGCCAGCGAAAGTTATCTTGCCAAACGACAATTAAAATTGTCCTCAACAAAGTATATCCTTCAATTGATAAAGAATTGGTTGATGTCCTTGCGCCGGATAAGCATGTATCGCCAGCAGCTTTTGTTCAACAAAAGATAAATTGTCCCTGAAATGCTTTAAAGCCATCTTTCAAAAAGCGACCAATTTTTTGCCTACAATGACGCCTTACCATAAGAAATTTCGTATTTTAGCAATTGATAGATCAGATTTTAACACCCATTTTAATCCAAAATCAAACTTCTTGGTTGAGCCCAAAACGGGCTCACCATATTGTCAGATTCATGTAAATGCCTGTTTGACTTGTCCAACAATCTGTACCTAGACAGTGTTACTCAGCCACGAGTCCAAATGGATGAACGGAGGCCGCAATAACGATGATCGAACGCGTGCCAAACCCGCAAAACATGATTGTCACCATGGACCGTAGCTATAAAGGCTTTAACATGATTGAGCACTGTAACCGGAGTGAAATTAAATATTTGATCCGTTGTAAAGTCGGACGCGGAGCAATTAAAGAAATTCAACAATTACCAGATCACGAATGTGATCGGCAATTGGAGTGTCAAGTGACAACTTCTAACCATTATTACACTCAATGTAAAAAGGATCCCCAGCGGCCGCACTTGGCTAATCATGTACGACAACATTATAAGACTCAGCGGTCGAAAAACACTCGTGACAAACGGTGGGATTTTGAATGGTTAAGTAACGTCAAATTCCGCGTGGTTAAATTCCAACTCTCCACCGGTGAATGGGAAGTTCTAATTACCAATTTGAATCAACAGGAGTGCTCACTGGTAGAGCTAAAGCAGCTTTATCATTTGCGTTGGGGAATCGAGACAGCTTTCAGTCACATCAAATACGATCTAAATGGCATTCAATTACAGTCGCATAGCGACCAATCAGTGCTGATTGAGTTGACTGCCCATTTTACAATGTACAATATTATTTCACAAATTAAACGACAAGTTGTGATAACAAAAACCAACCTTAAGTATCAGTATCAGGTGAAATTTAACATCGCTGTTCAGCTGGCTCATGAAGCCTTGAACAGATCAGTGGATTATCAGGAATTACTGGGCGCAATGGCACAAAATGTCGAACCAATCAGACCCAACCGACATGACCGTCGGAAGTAATTAATGCGTAATCAAGAGCAAAAACTGCCCCAAGTGAGCCTAATTTAGTATTGCAAAAAAAGAAAATTGTCGCGCCACCTAACATGGAACGACAATTTTTTAAAAGTCAAATCGTTAACTTAATGACGTTGTGCTAGCACGTCAGCCTTTTGATTATCATTTAGACCACCTATGGTTAAGTTACTTCCCCGGTTTACCAAGCAATGCTTGCCGATAGGCCGCTGGCAAGACACGATCCGCAGCCTGCCATTGCTTTTGCAAAGCTGGCTCTAATTGACCATCCGCAAAGCAATGCTTGATCAACGCGACCAAAGCGGGAACCTGATCGACATCAAAGCGGTGCTCCAAGGCAACATAGCGCGGCGCATGTAAGGTTTCGTGAAAACCAACAATTAACATATTATTTTCAAACGCCGCTCGCACCGCATCCAAAATTTCATTGCCCCGGTTGATATCCAAGTAAACGTCCGCTTGCGCAACCAACTCGCGTACTTTGGCTGTGGTAACAGTTGGATAAAGGTCGACATTCTCATAGCGATCCAGTGCCAGAAGCCGACTCGACATTTCCGTCAAAGCCGCAATGGAAAAGTGAAAATCTGATAAACCTTGCACCAAAGATTCGATCTGGACTAACTGATCAGAATTAGTCAAAATTAAAATCTCTTGATGTTCTTGATTTAAACGTTGGAAGGGGTAGGCATACCCTAAATAATGCACCAATTTTTTCTGCTCCATTGGCAACTGCTGTTTTAATCGCTGATAGGCCTTTTGGGTTTGCACCATGATACTGACCTGAGCCGGCGCCAAATTTCCCGCAAGCATAAAGGTCATATTCCCAGGCACTTCATCGTTCAAAGCCTCTTGCCAAAAGAGGCGCGCCAACTTAACCCGATCGAGCAACCGTTGGATCACAAATAATGGTGTCGATAGCGAGTTGAAATTAATCGTGTCTAATTTAAACTCGGCGTGCCGCAAATATTCTTCAACCAAATCAACTTCATTGGCAAACTCGCGTGGCCGACCATCTGGTTGCCAGTAAGTCCACGTCCCAGTTAAATGGTTGTGTACCAAGACTTCTTTCCCCCGCCGCGTCAAATAAGTCGTAATCGTTGCTTGACCTTGCTCATTCAAAATTGTTTGCGCATGTTTAAAGCCCCACTGATTATAGTGATCCACGACCCGGGCTTGACCGGTGAAATCCCACCATTCAACCGTCTTTACCAACCGGGAATTATCATTGCTCGTATAGGTTATACGTCCCCGTTGCACTCCTTTATCCATAATTTTGCCCCCAGCTCCGTCGGCTTCAAGCTCCCAAAAGCGAGGTAATTTTATTTGATTAAAGTACCGGGGTTTCCCCACGAGGCGTTCCCCCGCTTGGGTCAAGAAATATTGAAGCGGCGAAGTAACATCATCAGGTAAAAAGCCATCATCGTGAATCACCACCGTAGGCTGATGAAAACCAGCTACAAGCAAGGAAAAATGTAAATCTTTCCCCGTTAAAGTGTAATAATCAAATAAATTAATCATGCGCTTCCTCCCCTGCCAAAAGCTTCGCCCACTTGGCTTCAATCACTGGCGTCAAGTATTCTGCGGCAATTTGGTACGACTTAGTCTGCGCGGTCATTAAATCTAATTTACCAAACAATGCAATAATTGCGGTCGTTAACCCTGCTACTGCTTGCTCGCTCGTCGTATCTGCTCCATACGGAATTAAATAGCCGTTCTGGTCCGGAACAATAAAGGTTTGATTACCATAGCGAACATCGAACCCCATCATCGCCAAACCAGAACCGACCGCCTCCATCAACGTTAAGCCAAAACCTTCACTGGTCGAAGCTGAAGCATAAGCTTGGTAATGCTGATAAACCGTAGTTAAGTCCTGGTGACCTTGTAAATGAATGTAATCTTGTGCTTGCAAGTTGGTAATCAATTGCGCCAGTTGGGCTCGCTCCCCGCCCTCACCGTAAATATCTAAACTTAGCTGAGGAAATTGCCGACGAGCTGCAACAACGGCTTTGATTAACCAATCCAGATGCTTTTCACTCGCCAAGCGCGAAGCCGTAATCAGACTAAAGGGGCGCCGCGGTGTTTGAGGTTTATGCAACTGGTTCAAACTCCCGACGGGAATCGTCACAATTTGCGGCTGCCGATCAGTATATTTAGCAAACTGCTGAACTAACAGGGTTGCTTGGGCGCTGGTCGCCGTTACAAAAAAGTCTATGTCAGCGCTGTGATCGAAGACATACTCATAGTAGTTATTCCATAAAATATGATCATCAGACACATTATTGGGGCTAAAGTGCTCAGCGTGAATAATGCTTCCCACTTTAGCTGGTCCTTTATTCTCCAAAATTTGTTGGGCTTGACCGGTACCCCGGTCAATTAAAAGCACATCGCCAGCTTGTAAATTCAGCTTTTTCATCAGGAAGGTGATCAAATCGGCCTTAGTGCATAACCCCTGCCCGGGAAATTGAAAGAGGCTGGTCCCATCGGCTTGCAAAAATTCCGTATACGCCACAGTTCCATCTTGATTGTAGTAGCACCGTTTCAATAAGCGCGCCTGGCCATTAATGGGCCCATAATATTCGGCCATATATCGTCCCGAACTATAAAAATCCCGGTGAAGGAGATTCCCTGCTTGGACGTACTCTGCCCGTAAAACGGTCTGCCCATCCGCATTGCCTAAGTAAGCCTTCACCCAAGTTTGCGGGGCCGCAAAAGAGTATGTTACTGTTTGCCCGCTTCGTTCCTCTCTTTCAACAGTTTGCGTAAACGTCGCTTTCAAGTCGGCCAAACTAAACGTGGTTTGCGTCAACGGAAAATCCGTGAAGGCTTGATAGAGCCAGATTACTTCGGAATCTAAAAAACCAATCGCTGCAGTATAGTGGGCCACATTTTCAGCCGAAATAAAATCAGTAAAAACAAACTTAGCATCCACACCGAGCCGCCGAAAAATTTGGGCCCGATAAGCTTGGGCATATTCGACCCCACTGCTGGCCCAACCAATCCCTTGGTTAAAATTATAAACGGTCATAACTTTTCTCAATCCTTACTTTAAAACGCTCAACAAAGAAATCAAAATCCCCAGCACAGTTGCTAATACTAACAGCCAGGATAGTACTACTTGAAGATTAACAGGCTCGTCCTTCTTTTTTTTCTTTGGGGGCCGATACTGTGCTTTGCTTAAGCGGGTCGTAATATCATGCGCTAATGGATCATCATGCTTTTTTTCACTCATGTTACTCCTTTCTAGACAAAGTAGATGTCTTTGCGTCCGTTTTTCCCAATATTAATGGTGCTAATCAAAATATTGCGACTAATGCGGTGTTTCAAGTCAACTTTCATTTCATTATACGAACGCAAGGCCTCCTTATGATACTCATAGAGGGGATTTCGTTGGGCCGCTTGCCGTGAAGCTACGACTTGACGAAGTTGCTCCAAACTATCAACTTCTTCAACCCAACATTCATCAACCGCCTTTAGAATCGCTAATCGATAAAAATCATTTTTCTCTTGTTCCGTAGCAAATTGGGCCGCTTTTTTGGCTTGCTCTTGGTCGGCAAGCCGCATTAGGTAAGCCACTACCGCTCGCCGGTTAGTTAAATCTAGTTCCGTGGGCCGGGTAAAATATTGGTACGTGACGTTATCCAAGATATAGCGAACTAGGCGATCCAAGGTTAGCTGTGGGGTTTGATCAAAAAAGCGTTCAAAATCGCTCTGAATAATTTGGCGTAAGTCAAGCTCAATCTGATCACCGTACAGCAATTGATTTCGGGCCCGTTGAACTTCTTGCCGCTGTAACTGAGCACTTTCATCCATTTCTAACGATTGGCGTCGTTGCTGACGATCTTGACTATCACTTGTTGCTTGGGCTTGCGCAATGGCACGGGTAAAACGCCGGGTCGTAATTTCTTTGGGGTGAGCGGGATCGACGCGTTGACGATTATGCTTAAAGTATTTCTGTAGCCACCGGGCCCCGTGCTTGAGTACTACCTCATCTTCCAGAGAAACAAAAAATTGACTGGTCCCAGGGTCACCTTGCCGTCCAGCGCGCCCTTGCAATTGTTGGTCAATCCGCTTACTGGCCATTTTTTCAGTACCAATCACGGCCAACCCACCTAATTCTTTAACGCCGGGGCCTAATTTAATATCAGTCCCCCGCCCGGCCATTGTTGTTGCAACCGTCACGGCCCCTTTTTGACCCGCCTCGGCAATAATCGCTGCTTCTTTAGCAGCATTTTTAGCGTTCAACACACTATGCGGGATCTTTTGTTGTAATAGCAATTCCGAATAAATCTCTGAGACTTCGACATTGGCCGTTACCAGCAACACTGGTCGCCCCGTCTGATGAAGGCGCAAGACCTCCGTCAGCGATGCCATCAATTTTTCGGGTAACGTCGTATAGACCCGATCCGGCAAATCTTTGCGGATTACCGGTCGATTGGTGGGAATCTGAATTACTCGATCATAATACGTGTCGATAAATTCTTTTTCAGCTACTTTTCCGGTCCCCGTCATCCCGGATAATTTATTAAACTTGCGAAACAAGTTTTGGTAAGTAATTGAAGCCAACGCCCGCGTATCCGGCGAAAGTTCGGCTTGCTCTTTCATTTCAATTGCTTGATGCTGACCCGATTGAATTTTCATGCCTTCCATGACACGCCCATTTGTACGATCTAATAATTCAACCTTATTGTCAGGTGTAACAACATAATCCTTGTCCCGTTCGTACAACCGGTGTGCCTTTAGCGCCAGATTAACCCCCCGTAATAATTCCGTTTGTTCGCCGTCAAAGAGCTGGGGCCGCTTAAAATAATGGCTAATGGCCCGGTTGCCCTGGTCGGTCAACCAGACTGCCCGGTCTTCTTCATCATATTCGTACTCTTTTCCCTCACGCAACGTATAGATAAATTCATCGGCAACGCCTAGCAAGGTGGAATTAACCCGTGGCGCCCCTGAAACAATCAGTGGCATCACCGCGCTATCTAACAAAACGGCATCCGCTTCATCGACAATCGCATAATTAAAATCACGCATAAACTTATGCTTAACATCCGTTGCAAGGTTATCAAAGAGGTAATCAAACCCTAAGGCCGAATTCGTCGTGTAGGTAATATCAGCCGCGTAGGCCTGCTTTTTCTGCTTGGTCGTATATTCCTTTTCCCCGGGCGCCGCAAAGCCGACGGCACAAGTCAAACCTAACCATTGATAGACTTGCCCCATTTCCGTACCATCCCGATTCGCTAAATAATCATTGGGGGTGACTAACATAGCGCCCTGACCGGACAAACCATTTAAATACAGCGGCATCGTCGCCGTTAAAGTCTTCCCTTCACCCGTCTTCATTTCAATGATATTTCCTTGGTGCAAAGCAATTCCGCCCATAACTTGGACTTCAAAGGGAAACATCCCTAACACCCGGCGATCTGCTTCGCGCACGACCGCATAGGCTTCAACCATTAATTGGTCCAGCGTTTCACCTTGCTTTAAACGGGCCCGAAATTGGCGGGTATAAGCTTGAAGCTGTCCATCCGATAAGGCCCGCATTTTCGGTGCCAGCTGATCAATTTGGTGTGTCAAGTGGTGAAGTTTGCGCACGCGAGCGGCATTTAGCGATAAAACACTCATGATAATCCTTTCCTACTCTAAATACTGGTTCACCACCGCCAGCTGGCGTTGGTATTCATACTTATTTTGGGCAGCTAGCTGTTCATAGCTAACCGGCACTCGCAGCTTTTCGTCCACTACTACGTCGGGATCATCTTCATCCCGCGTTGGCTCTAGCGCCGTCGCTGCTAAATCCGTGGTTACATCAGTAATATCCAAGCGATGAAACTCAAGACGCGTACAACCAGCACTGACTAACTCAATTGAATAAGTATAAGCTTTAGGCGCAAACGTAAAGATTCCTTCGGCCGAGCGAATGATTTGTTGTTGCACAAGTTTGCCTTGATAATCATACATCGTGACGCGCAAGTAAACACCGTTGGGATAATTACTATGGGCCACTAAGTGTAGCTGATAGTGATGTGAGTGAATCAGCAAAGGTAATTGCGGGGTCGCCTTGGCCGTAATGTAGCCATACAATTCATCCCAACGATAAATCACCGAACCGGTTGGTAAAAAGTGATTTTCAAAAATCACCTGATCGTTTGCTAACATTTTCAACCGGGTCCCATACATATACGCATGCTCAGCGGATTGAGCCGCACTGCCAAAAAATTGATTTCCCACCATAATTTGTTCAGTAACGTTAGTTGGTAACCCCTTTAAAAAAAAGTTCAGGGGCGCTTTAAGATAAATACTATGCATGTCAGTCCCCCAGTTAGCGATTGAAATCCTGCCGTAACACGGTTCGGTACTGTTGCTTAAACCACGTCACGGTCTCTGCTGCTCCATCATTATGGTGCCCCGGTAAACCCCGACTGATAATATACGGATGCTTATTGGTTTGGCCTAGCGCCTTTAAGAGATCGGGATACGCTGTGCGATCATAATCATCGTCTTGCATGTAAGCCAACATCAATTTAGTCGCGTCGATATCAGCTTGGGTAAAGCGTTTCCAAAAACGACGATTCAAAGCTCGCACTTGTTCAGCTGGTTCTTTAATTTGTTGGTCCTTGGAGAGATGATAATTTAAAATATCCAGCGAAGTAGCAAAGCCCCCAAAGCGTAATTGCTGTTCGTTAGCGGCCACCCGGCCTAAATTCAAGATGGGCTTGGTCACAATAATACTGTGACATCCCAGCTGACTGCCGTAATAAAACGCCCCAAACGAGCCCATCGACATGCCCGAACAGATTAATTGGTGCCGATCAAAACCCAAGTTTTGCAGATGCCCTTGAATAAAGCCAATTAATTGTTGCTCTAACTTTTCATCACCAAGGTAAAAGCCGCCCCCCTCCAAACGCGGATCAGCAACCAAAATAAAGGGTGCCTTCAAGGATCGCATCATATAAAACGCTTCAAACCCCTCCGCGGTTCGGTAACCGGAAAAATAAACATTGAGGGGTGGCTTCCCATCTCCCGGATTAAAGTAGACATTGAGTTCGCGGCGATCTTGGCCAACCAAGCGCTGACCACCCGCGAGAAATTTCCCCGCTCCCAAGCGTGACCAGCGATAATGCAGGCTGCCAATTGACAACCATCCTTGGCCCTTAGCTTCAATGACCATATTCATCACCCCTCCGCCAAACGAACGGTCGCTCGGATCCATGATCACCACTTCATTTTGCAGTTCCTGTTCAGAAAAGACCAAGCGGCGATCAAAACTGTAGGGATTGCCAGCAAAGGCTTCGTAAACAACTAAGCGAATTTCCACGCCGGCACTGTGGGTAAACTCAGGCCACAATTGAAGACTTTTCCCCGGGTCAATATATGCTCCCCACTTGTAAGTGCCAATGGGTTGGAACGAGGGGCCAAAATCCCCTTCCAGATTAACCGCCAAAAAGCCATTATATTCCACCATCCCCTGAAAATGCGGATTAACTTCAAAAGAAGCTGGATCATGCTTCGTCCCAACTTGCCCATCAAAGAGCCGGGTTTGCAGCCACGTGGCAATGGCCTCGCCATTTGTTAAGGCTAGGGGACGCACCAACTTTAAGCGAAAGTACTCGGTTTGTTGCTCGTCCATCGGCTGATTCAATAATTCCGGCAAACACACCACTTTATATGCATCCACATACTTAAATAAAGCCACTAAATCCACGGCCGTGGGCAAGCTTGCAAAATAGGCCGCCGTGAACCCCCGAAAACTTTCCTTTGGCGCCGGCCGCTTTTTTAAATGCCATGTGCGCGGCGGCACGGTTAAGCCTTGCGCTGATACGACCCGAGCTGCGCGCGGCTTTTTAGGCAGCAACCGCTTAAGTAAAGCAGCCACCTCACCCGGGCGTGCAAAATACCAGTAGGCATCAGGAAGAATTGGCAATTGGCGTGTCCAATCCGTTTCACCAACTAATAAATAACGTTCCATGTTTACCTCCGTTCCCGAGCCACGGCTAAAGCGGTCGCTAACTGTTTGACGACCCGCCCACTCGTATAATCGGCAATTTTATTGGCCGCGTGCACAAGAGCCGTATTCCAATGCTTTAAACTGGTTAAGTAATAATCAAGCGCTGTTGCCAAATCCGTGGTCAAATTTTGCACCCGCCGCCCATTTTTACCATCCTCAACGTAGCGTGACTCAGCTCGAAGAATTTCTGGAATACCAGCACTGATCCCAGCAATCTGCAAAAAGACATCTGGGCGCAGTGCCAGATCCAGCAAAATCCGACTGTCATGAATGGCTTGAATCAAGCCAGGTTCAGAATCAATTGCCACAAAGTGGATATCATGCTGCCGCTGATGGGTTCGAGCATGGGCTAAATCATCGGCAAGTTGATTTTCCGCGGCCTGAGCCTCCACTTGGTTAAACGTGTAGGCATCTTTAAACTCCCGCTCAACGGCTAATTCATGCACCAAGCGCTCTAATTCTGGTACCTGCTCCTGATTATGATAAGAGGCAAATGTTAAATCAATTAAGGGATTCTTTTCCATTTTTTGCATAATCGTGCGTACCGCTTGTCGTAATTCAGCCAAAGCAAGCCCATCAACTAAGAAAAAGAGCTTTAAGAGGCGGACCTGGTTACTGATCCCTAAGCTTAACCGGGTATCAAGAGGCGGCAACTGGAGGGCTTGCACCCCAATCGCCTGTAATTCATGTTGGGTCGCCGTTGAATCGGCAATTGTCAACAAGGCTCGTTGCGCCGCTATGGCCTCTAGAGTATTCGCTAAATCCACCCGGTCCCCAAAATAGGAAAAAGCGAGGTTGGCTGCCGGAATAGCCCGGTGCAAAAAAGCATCGTGGAAGGGATCGGCAGCCGCGATCACCACATCACGTGGCCCCAAGTAATTGGTCTCAAACCGCCGAAATTCTTCTTCCAGCAAAAGCGTTAAATTAGCGTAATGGACTTGCTCAGCTTGTACGTGCGCACCAGTCACAATATCCACTGAACCATCCGCTTGCACAATAAATTGCGGATTTCCGTGCTGATCCAAGTATTCTTGCTTTGCTAATTGTTCCGTCGCGGTAAAATGACTGACGCGGGAAACAAACCCCCGGTCATCAAATTCGAGTCGTCGTTTGACCCGCCCGTCAACCATAATTTCCAAAATCAACAAGTGGCCTTCGGGACCATGGAACAGGCGTGCGTATAATTGGTCCTCCACGTATACCAAAATTGAAAAGATTCCATACACAAACGTTGCTCCCGTGGGCCAAGCCAGATCATGATAATCTAACGGGTGCATCGCTAAGTCAGCCGGGATCCCCTGCAAAAAATCAAAGACACTGAGCCGGGGCACTTCGTAAATATTTTGCTGATAGCAAAAATAGCGTAAATCAGGAAAAAAGACCGGGACCAACAGTGTCACGGCTTCTTGGGCCTGCGTAAACATCCGCACTTGATTGATCGTATCATCAAATCCATGCCGACTACCTTGACTAAACCAAATTCGATCCCGCCCATTCCACGAACCATCGCCGCGGTACCAAGCTGGTAAAAAGAAATACATCGTTTCATTCCTTTCCTGTCTCGTTTTCAACCCGCCTTATTCGAAAAGGGGCCGATACTTGCGGCGAATTTCGAGGGTATTGATTTGATCAATCATCCCCATTGAGAACCCAACCACCATCAAAATGTAGCCAGGCAACATATAAATATTCATTTGACTCGGATGTTGAACCACCAACAACATTGGTCCCCCGGCTAAGATCATATTATAAAGGGCCCCAATCAGCCCGCAGATCAGCACCACCTGGTTAATCCGCTGCCGCGTCGCCACGCCGGGGCGGACCCCCAGCAAATAATCGCCTGCTTGCTGCAAAGTTTTCATTTGCCGCTCCGCATTGACGTTAATGTAAGCAAAGGCCATGGATAAACTCCCCAACAAGATTAAGTAAAGCACCACGCCGGGAAGCTTAGTAAAGGTAAAGTTCGCGGCGCACCACGCCAACAATTGATTATGCGGCCAAAAGGTCAATAAAAACAGACACAGGTACGTGGGCAAAGTCACCAACGCCATGGCAAACATAATCGGCATCCCGCCGGCCGGGGTCAATTTAATTGGGAGATACGAACGGCTCGCGTACTGGCTGTCAATCAAGAGGTGAATAATTGGCAACCGATACTCGCCGCGATCCATCATGACATTGAGGTAGGCAAATAACACCAAAAAGATGGCTAACCCCACCAAAATCAAAATCAGTCGCGCCGTTGAGGACCCCGCCAGCTTCGCAATCCCGTCAATCGCCATACCGAGGGCCGATTGCAAAATGTTCGCTAAGACTAGCAAGGTAGGGCCTCCCAGCCCGAAGCGCCCATTCATATTCGATAGCCAGACACAGTATAAAGCACCCGCTACCAACACTAAACCCACAGCTAATTTCGGGCCAATGCCCTTAACGGTCAACTGCAGATTCGCGACTACGACAAAGGCTTGAATGACCGCTAGAATCAGCGTAATCTCCTTTGAAATGTAATCTAGCCGATTCGCCGACATACGATCCAGCCCCAAGCTGCGGGATTGGGTCAATAAATTGGCAATTATCATTGCCGACATCCAAGGGGCAATCCCCATGCTAAACAGCGATAGTTGCGAGAGATTCCCCCCAGTAGCGAGGCTAGCAAAGTTTAAGGTCGCATTTTGCAATACCAAGGACTTTGCATCAGTGTATGGTAACGGAATCGATTTTCCAAGTAAGAAAATAAAGACAAGCACTGCCGACCAAACCGCACGGGTCAAGACCGGATGAGTTGCCTTATATTTTTGCCAAACGTGCATGCGTGCATCCTTTCTCGGTTGACTTTGCTAAAACGCCTGCTCACCCCTGCCGCAAACTCGCAAGGCTTGCCGGAATCTTTTCAGCAAAGCTTCCCTACTTATTCGTTTTTCGTGGACCACGACGCCACCAAACGTGCATGGTCATTCAGCATTCTTTCGAGGCGCTGGGCCTCAGGCCACGTGGCCCGTTGGGTGGGCTTTAACTCTGCCAAAATTTGCTGGCCGACGACTGCAAACCAATCTCGACATGGTCCCACGTCCAACCCCGCCAAAGCTAAGTCTAACATTTTAATTTCAAAGGCCCGTAACAGATCTTGCAGCCGTTTTTGATTAACGGTCGCAGTCATTACACTTGCCGGCCGCACCCGGTACAGCCAATGTTCCTCATTCACCACCACCACCCGTTGGCAAGCCATGAGCTGACGATGCGTCACGGCATCATCTTCGTACATCATCCCTTCCGGAAACGGAATTTGTTCATACAACTCCCGTTTGGCGAGCTTGCCCATGGCCACGACAAATAAAGAGCTATTCCATTGAAAGTTCCATTGCATCATGGTTGCTGTTGGACCATCAAGCGTAAAAATTTGGCGGGCCTGATCGGTTAAGTAGTATTGAAACAGATGCTGATCTTCGTTGTAGACATAAAAATTAACGATCGCAATATCAGCTTGGTGCTCCTGGAGATTTTTCCACAATACCTGCAAATAGTCGGCTTCCATTGCATCATCAGCATCAAAAAAAGTGACATAAGTTCCGTAAGCGTTTGCCACCCCAATGTTGCGCGCCCGCCCGGCGCCACCATTGGGCACCGTTAATAAACGAAAGCGGGCATCCCGGGCCTGCCATTCTTCACAAATCAAACGAGAATCATCCGTGGAACCATCATTGACCATGATAACCTCGAACTTTGGCCCCTGTTGTTTGGCAATGCTCGTGAGACATTCCCGCAAATAGGCCGCGGCATTATAAACAGGCACAATAATACTAACCATTGGTTTCGTGTCGCTTGCCATGCTGCGCTCCTTTCAAATCCTGCAGATATGCCAATAATGCGTTAAGATCGCCCAAAGCACGGGTTGGCGCCTTTGCTGGGGCAAGCCCAACGATTGGCTTACCCGTTTGATGAAACCACGCCAGGACTTCATCATTCCGAAATTCGTCAAGGTCTAACATCACCGCACAAGACTCGATCAGCCAATCGAGGCGCCGCCGCACCACTACCGACCACAGCCTAACATTCGGGTACTGTACCAATCGTTTTAATTTAAACGACATCTCAACCCACGCCGCAATATGAAATTCCACCGTTGGCAATTGGGTTATTAACGCTTCAATCCCGGTTAAACTGTCAGTATTAGCAAACACAAAAACCCGGAGTTGGGGCTGCGGTTGCGCGCGATTCAAAACCCGCCGTTGTAATTCTCCCCATTCCAACAACCGGTACGTCCACCACCGTTGCCGTTCCCGGCCCGAAGAGGTGAAATTCCACGGTTTATCAGCGGATAGATAATGGCTGATTAGCGGATCCGGAGCTAAGGTTTTTTCAAAATTTGGCCAATTCGAAGCAAACGCGACCCATTCAAGCCCTACTTGGCTGTTGTACGTCGTCGAAAGCGGCTCAATCGCGTCGCCGACCACCTCCGTAATTAACGACTGATCGCCATTGGCGAGTTGATCCCCATGATCATTTAACGCCGCAATACACCGTTCAGTGCAACGATTGGCTTGCCAGGCGGCCCGGTCAATCAATAAGACCCCGGAATTATAGTTGCCATCCGCAATATCCGGGGTCGCGGCCAAACTCTTGCCAACCGGAAGGGGATAATGCAAAAAAGGCGTCAAATCATGGTTGACAATGACGTCACTGTCTAAATATAAAATCCGGTCCGCTTCAATTAATTCTGGCAGATAGATTTTCAAATAAGAATATTGATTAATATGCTTGTACGCGATTCTCCCCATCGTGAACTGATCCGGGTCCACCTTTAAATCGTGCAACTGGCCGCCAACCGGGGTTAGCTTGTGTTGGACGGCTAAAAACCATTCTTGGGGAATATCCCGATTCAATAAGTAGACCTCCGCTTGCGGCGTATGCAAAAAAATCGACTTTAAGGTCGTTTCCGCCGGAGCGAGGTAATCATAATTTGCCGCTAAGGCAACTACTGCTTTCATCTTTAATCCTTTCTATTCACGGCCTGGCGAATGGCCGCCACCATTGCGCTTACATCCTGAGCAGGAATTACCTGGGTGGCATATCGATTGGCTTGATCCGCATAGCGCAACACCGGAATCCCCCGCTCCTCCATCCAAGCCAAGATTTGCTCATCTTTGCGCCCATAGTTAATATCCAAGTACACGTCTGCTTGGGCAACGTACTCTTGTAATAACTCAGGGGCGACGACCGCCAACACAGTGACATTATCATACTGGCGAAAGCGGGCTAACTCCGGGGCAATTTCAGTGTAGGCCGCAATTACGAAATCATAGGTTGGTAAAGCTTGAACTAAGTCTTCTAAGGTTTCAAGCGCAGCGGAGTCGGTCAAAGTTAATAACATTGGCCGTTGTTTCGGTCGCGCATCGTGCGGACTGGCTAAGTTTAACTGCCATTTCTTTACCACCGTTGTCCATTCTAATAGGCGGTAATACCACCACAGCTCCATCAGACGGGTAGCACTATCATAGCGCCACGGCTTGCGGGGCCCCACGTAGTGGACAATTGCCGGATACGGATGGACGTTCACTTGCTCATAACCAGGAATATCATAAAAAAGCGACCACTGATCCTGCCCAATCATTAAATTATAAGTTTTATCTAACGGAACAAACTGGTGGAGAAAAAATTCATTTAAAACTTGTTGATCCGCAAAAGTAATGCTCTCCTTGTGTTGTTCCAAATAAGCATACAGTTGCTTGCCTAGCTGCGCGGCCCGCCACTTTTGACAATCTAACAACAGCACCCCCGAATTAAATTCATCCTTTAATTCACCAGCCACGGAGGTCACATTATAGGCTGCCGCCAGGGCGTACTCGCCAAAATCGGTGGCAAAAAGGGCGCTTAAATCAGTCGTGACTAAGGTATCAACATCTAAGTACAGCACCCGATCTTCTTTAACGTAGTCTGGAACCATAAACCGGGCATAGGTAATGGGCGATAAATTTTCAATGACGGGATACTGATCAAACTGGTCCTCGCGGAGGCGACAATCCACAATTTCCCCACCAATTGGCTTAATCAAGCGCCGAATGCGCTTAAACCACTCCGTTGGCAAATCCGCATTCAAGACATAGCAAACCGCGCGGGGAACATTTAAATAGATGGATTTTAAGAGGGTTTCGACTTGCGTCAGATAACCAGCGTCAGCTACCATCGCAAAAGCGTATTTTTCTGCCATTTTATTCTGCTCCTTGTTCTGGTTGATTTACGACTCGCTTAATGGCTGCTACCATCGCATCCACATCACGGGTTGGGATCACTTGAGCCTCGGGTACGTTATCCTGATCGGCATAACCTAAAATCGGCAAGCCTTGGGCGACCACTTGCTGGCGAAATGCTTGATCTTTTTCCCCATAATTAATGTCCAAATACAAGGTTGCCCGAGCTAACCACTCCGCTAGTGGTTCAGGCGTAATCATCTCCACTAATTCCAGATTGTCATACGATCGCAAGCGGCCTAACTCCGGAGCAGTTTCCGTATACGCCGCCACAACGAATAGGTACTGAGGTAAGCGTTGCAATAATTCTTCCAAATCTTCAATCGCGTATGAATTGGTTAACGTCAATATCACCGGCCGCGGATCACGGCTAGCGTGGAGGTGACTGGTCGGGAACAGCTGCCACTTATCCGCAATTTGGTGCCACTCTAAAAACCGGTAATCCCACCATAACCGATGGGTGCGTCCCATCGCCCGATAGCGCCACGGCTTGCGCCAGCCAATATAGTGCATAATTGCCGGTAGCGGCTCCAATGCCACCGCTGCATAGCCCGGTGTCGTATATGACACCTGCCACTGGTCCATCAGCATAAAATTATATGTTTTGTCCAGCCGGTAGAACTGCCCCGCAAAGTATTCGTTGAGGACTTGCTGATCGGCAAAAGTCACCTTTTCAGGCGCAGTCTCTAAGCGGGCGAAGAGGGCTGGGGTAATAGCTTGCTTCCGCCATGCCTCACAATCAATCAACAAGACCCCACTATTAAAGCGATCGGGCTGTTTTCCCGTCGCCGCTTCCATATTACAAGCCGCACCAATCACATTGGCCTTTAAATCCAGTTCAAAGAGCGGACTTACATCGGCCGTGACCAAGGTATCGACATCCAAATATAATACTCGCGCGGCCGGAACCACTTCAGGCACTAAAAACCGCGCATAGGTAATGGGACTAATTTCAAATACCGTGGGATAAGCCGCAAACCGCTGAGCATCAATCTTGCAATCAAAAATTTGACCTCCGAAAGGAACCAAGCGGCGCCGGACCCGTTTAAACCACTGGGCGGGCAAGTCACCATTGAGGACGTAGCAAGTGGCGTTGGGCACATTGAGATATATTGATTTCAAAAGGGTTTCCAATTGCGGCAAATAATTGGCATCGCAAGCCATTGCAAAAACCGGTTGCATGTGATTACTCCTTTCTATCCTAAGACGTTGGCAATTTTTAACAGGCGTTGATATTCTTGGCTGCCTAGTGAATCACCACGCCCTTGGGCAATCATGGTTGCTAAGTCCGTTTGTAAAATCCCGCTTAGACGTGCTTTTACCGACCCGACGTCAATTCCGGCCATTACTAAATCCAAGACTTTAATTTGAAAGGCCCGCAGTAAATCCAACGTCCGTTGATCAGTCAGCGGGCCCGTTACAATACTATTCGGCCGCACGCGGTAAGTATATGGATCTTGGTGCACGACCACAATTTTTTCGACTGCTAAATATAACTGGTGGGTACTAGCTTCATCTTCAAACATCATCCCCTCCGGAAAAGGATGCGTTAAATACAGTTCCCGTGGTGCCAATTTAGCGGTGCCGCGGACAAAGCACGGCGGGTTATAGGGAAAACTACTTTGATATTCAATGGCCTGCTTGGGGGTTAACAATTGTTGGGTCCCCTGTAATTCTGGCGGCAAAAAAAAGTAGAAGGTCCCATTTGCTTCATGCAATTCATTATTGTTTACCAGCGCAATCTCCGCTCCCGTTTTAGCGTGCGCGCTTGCTAACTGACTTAAATAATCGCGGCCAACAAAATCATCCGCATCCACAAAGGTGATTAACTCCCCGGCCGCATTCTTAACTCCCAAATTGCGCGCGGCCCCGACCCCCTGATTTTGACTATGAATGACGCGCACTTGCGCATGCGTTTTCGCATACTGATCGCAGTAGGCCCCCGAATCATCCGTGGAACCATCATCAATCAAGATAATTTCGTAGTCCTCATATGTTTGATCCAATAGTGACTGCACACACTGCGCCAAATAGGTTTGATCATTATAAACGGTTACCACCACACTAATTTTCATTGGCCACCCTCCATTCCAAACGATCAATCATTTCCATGGCCGCGCGCTTAATCGGAAAGTTTTGCCGGACCAAATTGCCCACCCGATGCACCCGTTCGAGCATTGCGGCATAGGTTTCCGGCGTTACGGCTGCTAACTGTGCGGTCAATTCACTTAGGTCATTTAAGACGATGCCAATTCCATGGGCCTCCACAAATTCGGCCAGGGCGGCTTGCTTGGCCACAATGAGGGGTTCATCCGCGGCAAGATACATCGCTGCTTTATACGGTGAATTGTATTTTTCATAATCACCGCCCCGGCCCGTAATAAATGGGTAGCTATCCGAAGACCAGCATAAGCCAAAGCTCCCCGGCAAAAGCTGCACAATCGCTTCGTGATCAAAATTACCCTGGTAAGTAATATTGGGCAACTGATTGTTGGTTAAAGCCTGCAATTGGTCGTGGGTCTCTAACTCTTGGCCAAACACATTAATCTGCACATTGCGTGGTACGGCTAATAAAAACCCCGCCTTCGTCAAATTACCCGCATAATCAATCACCGGCGTCAGCTCACGGCGCCACGCCATCGTATTTCGCTGCGCTGAATAGCCAAAAAGGCCCAGGGGAACCATTGGTTGAGCGTTAGGCAACCCGGCCACCACAAAATTCCGCCGTAACCGCGCCGCCATTTGCTGATTATGCACAATCAAACCATCCAACCGTGCCAACCACGCATGCTCACGATAGGCAGCACTGGCCGGATCGGTCAAGTCAGCAGCCAGGCTGGCTGGGGCTTGCCGTTGCCAAGATTGAACGTCGTGCACGATGCCCACGCACTTAGCGCCAATCTGCACTTGGAGATATTGAATTAATGCTTCAATATAAACGGCCGCACTCCGCATGGGAAATTGAATAAATACAATGTCGTCACGTTTAATCCCCGCTAATTGGCCATCGAGCCGCGTTTGCAGCGAATCTTGGGGCTCATCATCCCAAAAGTACACGTAATAATCCAACGTTCGCGCGCCCACCCCGGCGACTAATGCTTGGGTAACTTCGTATTGAGGCCGGCCAGTTGCTCCGTCATTCCAATACGAAACCCCACTTTCCCGGGTTCCATTGACACTTGTGACCCAATAGTTCATTGTTTTCCTCCGGTTTTCTAATTGATCATTAATTTTTCTACGACTTCAACTAGCATTCGCTTAAACATATAGCCATTGCGTAATAAGAAGCCATATTGATTAGCATTGTGCGCCATTTGCTGGTATTTTGCCGGTGAACAAGCTTGGACCAGCGCATTGGCCTCCGTTAAATCCCGCGCTAAGAACCCCAATTGGTGATCTTGGATAATCTGAGCCGCGGCAATATCCGCATTGGCAACAACCGGGAGCCCAGCCGCCAAGTAAGTACTTAATTTATATGAAGCATTTAAATGTGAATATTGGCGTTCTTCTTGTTCAGGTGTATCAATACTCCAACACAAGCCAAAGCCCCCATCTAACCGGGGCAACAACAACTCATCGGGGTAAAAACCAGCATATTCAATATTTTGGGTGGGATCCACCTGGGCATCCCGCGCAAAGAGGCGCAAGCGGGTCGGATAGGTCCACGCCCGCGTAAACGGAAACCGCTGCTGACTCCCCAAAAAAGTCAGCTCCCGGCGAAAAGCCGCCGGCCCCGGCTGGTAGGTTGTCGGATGATCCCACAAGTGTTGGTAGACGATTGCTTCACAAGTCAGGCCTTCTTGCCGTAAGCGGGTGGCCATCTGCTCACTTGGCAAAATTAATAGATCGGCTTGATTATAAAAATCAACGTGGGGTTGCATCCAGTCTTGATAATTTTGCTTAAACATCAGGGGCGGAATATCTTGAATAAAAAAGACTACCCGCACCCCATACGCTCGCGCTTGCGCCACATATTGCCGTTCAAATTCCAAACCATTCCAGGTTGGCAATTGAAAAATCAAAATATCACCGGTTTGTAACGAAGCATTAATCCCATCAATTCGGGTCCGTAATTGCTCTGGCGAATCAGAACTGGCATCGTAACGATAAATTCCCAGCTCATTGGCACCTTCTACCCGCGCTAAGCGAGCGGTCATATTTTGGGCTAATTGGGCAGTACTTTCTTGGGCCATGCCATATAAATTGGTAATATCAATTTTCATTCTTAATTTCCCACTTTCAACGCTTACTCAATGGTCGCAACAATCTGGGCCGCATATTCGGGGGCCGCCGTTAGGGTGATATCCTCATCAAAGTTGTGCTCGGCCGTATGTTTATGCGCTAGCTTAACCTTCGTGGTGGCCCCCATTTTGAACCACTCATACTCAGAATCAATGTGTCCCAAGTCAATTGCTTGAATGTTCATCTGACTAAGGGCGCCCGCCAATAATTTCGCTGTGGGCCCTAACATTAAGAGGACCAACCGGTCAGCAGCATGGCACTTAATCGCCGCTAAAAGTTCTGGATAAACGCTCGCCGCATTCCGCGCCGGACCAATGATCCGCTTAATTGAGCGTGCGTTTGCAAACAGATCATTGCCAACCCCTGAGCGCGAAAGTTGCCCTTCAACAATCAATAAATCACGCCCCGCCCATAACTGCCGTAAAAGCTTAAAATAAGTAACCGCTGATCTTTTATCAGCTAAGTCCATATAAGGCCGGGAAAGAAAGGTACTGCCAAACCAAGCAACATTGGCCCCAATTAATTGATAGATTGGCGCATTAGCCTGCCGACTGTTTTGCCAAAATTCTTGTGCCGCGGCAGTATAACGATCCAATCGTTCAAAAACATCTGATAAACAAATGATTAGTTGCGGCTGACTAGGCGTAAATAACAGGCGCTTTAAACCTTCAACTAACCAAGGATCGTAATCCTGGTACGGGATACTGCGCCCAGCAATCAGATCAATTTCTCCATCGCCAAACCGTACCACTGAAGAATGGTGCTTTAAAATATAATTTAGCGTTTCGTCCACTGGCCGCACGTGGATCCCAAATAACGGTCCTTCCGCCATAATTTTCCTCCCTATATAAATAATCATTGTTACTTATGTTAATAATCCCCTATCCGCTTGTCAACATAATTTTAACACAAGATAAATATAATTAAGGATCGGAATGCTCCTTCGCTAAAGGGGCTCGCTTAATTGTGCATAAACTGGTGGCCAATGCGCTTGGCGAATGATTTTCTCATTCTCTTCTCAGAAATAACTTGACAGATACGCAAACGCCCGGTATGATAGAGCCATCAAATTTAAAGGAGCACAACAATGAATTATTCGACTTTACAATTTAAAGCTTGGTGGCAAAGCCGGTAATTCAGGTTGACCGCGGTGCGGATGCAGCCTGAAGATTTTCAGATTGCATCTGTACCGGCTAGCTGATTAAATCAGTGCCCGTACGGATCCCACGTGCGGGCTTTTCTTTTCCAAGACCCCGCGTGGTGTGTACGCGGGGTCTTTCTTTTTACCCCTTTGTTCCACATTACTCACCTGGGAGGAATCATCATGAAACGAATGTCTGCCCTGATCGCGATCCTGATCGCCTTTCTCGGTTTTGCTTTTTTCACCGACAACGGCGGATCGACCTTCAGCCTCAATAAAAAGCCCAAGGTCGGGGTGCTGACCTTAATGCACCACCCGGCCCTAGACCAAATCTACCACGGTTTCGTCCACCAACTAGCTAAGGAAGGCTACCACGATGGCAAAAATATTACCATCGAGTACCAAAATGCCAACGGGGACCAATCCAACCTCAAGACGATGGCCAACAAGTTAGTCAACGACAACGCCACGATCCTCTTTGGGATCACCACCCCCGCCAGCCAGGCCCTGGCCAACACCACGACCAAGACCCCGATTGTCCTGGGGGCGGTCACCGACCCGAAGGGGGCCGGGTTGGTCAAAAACAATCAGCACCCCGGCGGCAACATCACCGGGATCTCCGGACAAGCCCCGGTCTTAGAACAACTGCAGCTGGTTAAGAAATTCATGCCCCACGCCAAAACCTTTGGCCTGATCTACACGTCCTCAGACCCATCGGCAGCCTCGGAAGCCAAGATCTTCATCAAGACGGCCAAACAACTCAAGATGAACCTCAAGGTCGCTTCGATTGCCAACAGTAACGACCTCAACCAGGTTTCCCAAGCCCTGCTGAGCGAAGTCGACGCCGTGATCGTGCCGACCGACAACACGATCGCCGGAGCGATGCAGACCCTGGTCAAAAACGCTGACGCCGTCAACAAGCCGGTCTTCCCGGCCGTCGACACGATGGTCAAGCAAGGCGGGGTCGCCACCTACTCGATCAACCAATTTAAGATGGGAGAAGAAGGGGGCAAGGTAACGGCCGCGATCCTGCGTGGGGACAAGAAACCCGCTACCACGGCGATCGAATACATCCGCCACGGCGAACCGGTCTTAAACCTCAAGCAGGCCCAAAAGCTAGGCCTGACGATTCCAAAGGATTTCCAACAAGAAGCCACGAACCACGGGGAGGTATTTAAATAATGGGACTTATTACATCATCAATCGGCCAGGGGCTACTCTGGGCTTTACTCGGCCTCGGGCTCTACCTGAGTTTCCGCATCTTAAACGTCACTGATATGACCGTCGAAGGGACCTTCCCGCTTGGGGCGGCCACCGCAGTTTCCCTGATCACCCACGGGGTCAACCCCCTACTGGCTTCCCTGGTCGCCTGTCTGGCCGGGGCGCTGGCCGGGCTGATTACCGGCCTGTTGACCACCAAGGGCAAAATTCCCAGCCTCCTCGCCGGGATTTTGACGATGACGGCCGCCTACTCGGTCAACCTGCGGATCATGGGCAACAAGTCCAACCTGTCCTTGATGGGCCAAACCACCCTCTTTTCCAACGCCTTTTTAAAGCAGCTGCCGCAGTACTTCGACAGCGTCGTCTTAGGGCTGATCGTGATCGCGATCGTAACCGGCTTGATCGTGCTGTTCTTAAACACCGAATACGGCCAAGCCTTCATCGCCACCGGGGACAACCCGGCCATGGCCCGCTCAATGGGGATCGCGACCAACAAGATGGTTATCTTTGGGCTGATGCTGTCCAACGGTTTGGTCGGCCTGTGCGGAGCCTTAGTCGCCCAAAGCAACGGCTATGCCGACATCAACATGGGGATCGGGACGATCGTGATCGCCTTGGCCTCAATCATTATCGGGGAAGTTGCCTTCGGGGAATTGACGCTGGGCCAACGCTTAGTCGCCGTCACCCTCGGGAGTATCATCTACCGTTTGATCCTGCTCGCCGTCTTGCAACTGGGCTTCTCGGCCAACGACTTAAACCTGATTTCTTCGATCGTCTTAGCCCTATGCATGATGCTGCCACAGCTGGATAAGATTTTGAACCTGAAAAAGCCAATCCTAAAGGGGGTCGCCACCCATGACTGAACCAATTCTGGAACTCAAAAACGTCTCAACCGTCGTCAATAAGGGGACGGCCAGTGAAACCACGATCTTAAAGGACCTGTCCTTGACGATCAACCCGGGGGATTTCATCACAATCGTCGGGACCAACGGGGCCGGCAAATCGACCCTCTTTAACGTCATCGGTGGCAATCTGATTGCTGATGCTGGCCAAGTCCTTCACAACGGCCACGACATCACCCACCAAGGGGAAGTCGCCCGGACCAGCTTTTTAAGCCGCGTCTTTCAAGATCCAAAGTTGGGCACGGCGCCGCGGATGACGGTTGCCGAAAACCTCCTGTTAGCCACCCGGCGGGGCCAACGGCGGCGGTTACGCTTCCGGGGCCTCAAGCAGCGCCTGGCTGAATTTGCCCAACTGGCCGCTTCGATGAACAACGGCCTGGAAAACCGGCTGAACACCGCCACCGGCGCCCTGTCCGGCGGGCAACGTCAAGCGCTCAGCTTTTTGATGGCGACCCTCAAGCGGCCCGACATCCTCTTATTGGATGAACACACCGCCGCCTTAGACCCCCACACCAGCGCCACTTTGATGCAAGCTACCAACGCCCGGATCACCGAAGACCACTTGACGGCCCTGATGATCACCCACCACATGGAGGACGCGATCAAGTACGGCAACCGCCTCTTGGTCTTAAAGGACGGCCGAATCAAGGCCGACTTGACCGGTGCCGAAAAAGCGAACCTAACCCCGGAAAAATTAGCCGGTTACTTTGAATAGTGATGTAGAGAATGGCAAGAAATTAGCTTTTTGGCTAGGCCTTAGAAAGTAACAGCAAAAAGCGCTAGCAATCAACGTTTTCAGTAATGTGATTGCTAGCGCTTTTGAAATTTTAGGACTTTTTTCTTAACCTCTTTTTGCTTACTTGATTGGCTTATCATTTGCGTGGATAATATCTTTATCAATGATGTGAGGTGAAAATAGATGAGTTCAACCCCTAGAAAAGAAGCCCAAACTCAGAGCCACGCCAACTTCGCTGTAACCGAGAAAAGCCGCTTTGCTTGCTCGTTAACGCCGGATCAAATGGCAGATCTCGAATTGCAAACTGCCATTCAACAAGTCCCAGTCAAACAACTTCGAACCCCAAAGGAACTTGCAGATTTTTTCAATGGTGAAGATTAACGAAAACTATGTATTGGCCGGCGCGACCACCGGCCCCAAGTACTCACGCCCCCCTAAACGGGGACCGCTCTTTGAATTAATTACTTACCAGCGCCACCTTCGTGATCGGCTTCGCCACTGGCCCAAACCTTCGTGGCATACAAGGAATTAAAGAGCAAGGCTGCTTGCAGGGCAACTTGCGACAGGGCGGCCCCAAAGGTTCCGATCGCCGTCGCCCCGGTCGCAATCTGCACCGCTAAAATTCCCCAGTAGATAATGTTGGCTAAGTTGACCACAATCCACAGCGACCAGTTTTCCTGGAACTTGAGGATGTAGAGAATCTGGGCAATAAAGCTGACCACAAAGTTAATTGAGTCAAAGTACGGCAATTGACCGTGAACCAAGGCAAGGATCCACCAGCCCAGCCCCCAAGCCACAAAGGCCCCGGCAAAGATCAAGCTCCGGGTTTGCTTAGAAAAACGCTTAGTAGCTTCATCATGGCCCCACATGAACCACCCGATCGGCTGGGAAATTACATAGAAAATGTCCATCGCAAAGGACCCGTAGGCGTGGCTGATCCAGGCAACGTACGTCATCGCTAAGCACTGAAGAAAGCCAAAAATAAAGGAGATTTTGCGCCCCTTCATCCCGTAGACCAGACACAGGGTCCCAAAGATCCCCGAGGCCATCCCGATCCAACTGTCCGGGGCGATCAGGTAGACGATGACCTGCAAGGCCAACAAAATACTGATGTAGGTGACTTCAAATTTCTTCCAATTGGTAAAGAGCTGGTTGTACCACCAGCCGTGCGGGGGTTCTTGCATTTTTGTTTCCTCCAAACTAAGTCCTAATTTAACTTGTCGCTCATTTTATCACTTTCAAAATATAAATAAACAACATTTTTGGAATAACTTAAAATTATACCTTGCTAAACCGCCCATCAGCGACAATAATTAGGACCAATTAAACAGAAAAGAGGTCATTACAATGCCCAAAGCACTCTTAATTATTGATTACACCAACGACTTTATTGCCGACCAAGGGGCCTTAACCTGTGGCCGGCCGGCCCAAGCGTTGGCCCCCTACATCACCCACCTCGCCGAAGAATTCTACCAAGCCGGCGACTACGTCATTTTCCCGACCGACGCCCACAATCCCAATGACCACTTCCACCCAGAAAGCAAGCTTTTCCCACCGCACAATCTGGTCGGGACTTGGGGCCAAGCTTTATACGGTCCCGTCAAGGACTGGTACGATGCCCACCAAGCGGACGAACGCGTCTACCAGTTCAACAAAAACCGCTACTCGGCCTTTCAAAACACCAATCTGGACAACTACCTGCGCGAACGCCACATTAACGAACTGTGGTTGGTCGGGGTCTGCACCGACATTTGTGTTCTGCACACCGCAATGGCCGCCTACAACTTAAACTACCAGCTCACGATCCCAGCCGCCGGGGTCACTACCTTTACCGAACACGGCCAGGAATGGGCACTGGACCACTTTGCCCACAGCCTAGGGGCAAAGGTGCTGGCCTAGCTTAATCCGGCAATGACCCTGAAGCCATCAAAGATCATCAGCGCTCCCCGTCACCGGGAGCGCTTTTATTTTCGATCTTTAATTTTTAGGTCTCAATCACCACTTATCCGCAACAACTAAAGCGAACGCTTGCTTCAATTAAATTCAAAATATCACCTCCAAGGGTAGCTTTGCCGAAAATAATTTGTTAACATCGAACTAAAGAGAAAATAAATTCGCAAAACCAACAAGGAGAAAAACAAATGAGTACCCGTGCCGTGATTTTCAAAGTGTTGGCCAGTGGTGAAGTCCGCGGCGTTTATTGTCATTGCGACGGCGGTTTGGACTGCGTGGGCGCAATCCTGAACCTTGCCTATCACGATCCCGCCAAGGTCGACCAACTTCTGGCCCTTGGCGACCTCTTGGCCTTAGGGATGGAAGTTGAGGCCGGTCCCCGGCTGCCGATCTACGAACACGTCATCGCCTATCATCGTGATTACGGTGAACCTTGGCATGACACCCGCTATTCTTCCTACGACGAGCTGTACCATAAGCTGACTGCTACCGGAGCGTTTTGGTTGATCGACTACGTCTACGTGATGAAGCCCGACCAAACTGGTCACTACCAGTGGTACGTCGCTGAACACCAACCGAACGATTCTGGTAAGTACCAAGCCCCGCGCTTATTGCGCGAGGCCATCGCGGAACGGATTGAACAAGAGCAAGCGGGTGAAAATGATGCGTAAAGCGTTGCCGTTTGAGGTCATTGCTTTATCCCTGCTGGATGCAGCGGACCAGCCCATTGATTACCTTACCTTCCATAATAATTCCGCGCCAATCAACTTCACGGTCCGGCTGGCCCTGTACTTACCAGCCCCATTAAGCGCTCCCGCCGCGGGCGTTTACGGTCTGGTGACGACCAGTCTGGCGGCCCCTTTCCCAGCCTTAGTCCAGCCGACCGTCAGTGTACCACCCGATCTAGAGCCCGGCTTGGTCATCGTGAAGTTGAGTTGCCAAGTCGTTGGCACTGACTTGGCGGCGCATTCGCGCTTACATCTGCTACTTTCTTATGCCCCCGTTGGTCCCGCCGACCCCCAGCTGAACGATTTGTTTTGGAAAGGTGTCTTTTTAAATACCGTCATTCCGCTTGAGGTGCTAAAATGAGAGCAGCAACGTTAAACAACCACGACCCAAACTGGGAAAAACGGTTCTTCACGGCCCAACTAAAAACTACTGATGGGGGTGATGGTATGGATGGCCAGTACGTAACCCGCGAAGAATTTAATACTGCCATGCACAAGGTCAATCAAAACTTCACCAAGGTTGAAGCCCGGTTTGATGTGACCGACCAAAAAATTGATAAGCTTGACCAAAAGATTGAGAACCGGTCCGATCTTCTGGATCAAAAAATCGACGATCGCTTTGACGTCTTAGGCGTCAAAATTGATGCCTTAATCCGCGTTACGTGGTGGATCATGGGCTTGATCGGTGCGGGATTAATCATCCCCCTCTTGACCTTAATCATCCACCAAATTCTTAAACTTTAATCCTTACCGTACTAATAAAGCGCGTCCGCCAGTCCCTTGACTGAGCGCACGCGCTTTGCTTGTTCAATGTGTTATTCCACGACCGGGTAGTTTGGCCGCTTGCCGTTTAAAATCAATAAGACATCGTCCAGCCCCATCGTCACAATATTACGCATCGCCGTATCAGTGTAAAAGGCACTGTGGGGCGAAATCAAGACGTTCGGCATGGCCCGCAAAGTCTTGTAGTCGGCTGGAATCTCTTCGGGTTGGGCCTGTTTTTCAAAGAATTGCCCCTCGTTGGCCAAGGTATCCAGAGCGGCCCCGGCAATTTCGTGGTTTTGTAAGGCAGCGATCAAATCAGCGGTTACCACCAAGCCCCCGCGGGCCATATTGATCAGGTAGGCCGTCTTTTTCATCTGCTTTAAGGCGGCCGCGTCAATCATGTTGGCCGTTTCAGCGTTGAGCGGGGTGTGGAGGGTCACGATGTCGGATTCTTTGAGGACCGTGGTCAAATCCGTGTAAGTCAGGTACGGTTCTAATTCCGCGTGGTGGACCGGATCGACCGCCAGGACCTTCGCCCCCAAGGCCGCGTACAGCTGGGCAGTGGCCCCACCGATGTGACCGGCGCCGATCACGCCGACCGTCAGGTTATAGATTTCGGTACTTTCCAGCCCACTCCAACGGAAGTCCAACTGGTCCATCCGCGCATCATAATAGCCCAACTTGCGGACCAAGCGCAACGCTTGGGTCAACCCCATTTCCGCGATTGCCCGCGGCGAGTAAGCCGGTACGTTGGTGACCGTCAGGCCATTTTCCCGGGCCAACTTCAAGTCAATAAAGTCAAAGCCAACCATCCGCGCGGTAATCTGCTTGATGCCAAAGGACTTTAAGGTTGGATAAATCGAGGGATCCAGCGGAATCGTCTGCTGAACGTTGATCCCGTCGAAGCCCTTGGCTAAGCCCACGGTTTCCGGGGTCAGTCGCTCAGCCACCGACTTAATCTCAACGTCGTGTTCCCGGGCCCAGGCGTCAATAAAGGGCTGTTCTTCATCCAAGACCGCATACATAATAATCTTCTTCATAAGCTGCCTCCTACCACTGTAATTGCTTCATCCGCGCCACGGCTTCTTCTAAGACCGCCTGCTTTTGGGTGGCCGCAATCCGCACAAAGCCTTCCCCGGCCGGACCAAAGGCCACCCCGGGAACAACCAGGATCCCGGCTTCTTCTAAGAGCTTGTCGGCAAAGGCTACCGAATCCAGCCCCGTAGCCGTGATGTCTGGGAAGAGGTAAATGCTTCCCTTGGCCGGCGTGACCTTTAACCACGGCACTTCCGCCAGGGCTTGGTTTAAGTAGGTCAAGCGGGCTTGGAACTCACTCACCACTGGCGCCTTCATTTCATCATAATGCGCTAACGCATACAAGGCGGCGTCTTGGGACGGGGTTGGCGCCGAGAAGGTCACCGCGTCGTTAACGTAGCCGGCCGCGTCCACGAGCCATTTTGGCCCCGTTAAATAGCCGATCCGCCAGCCGGTCATCGCCATGTTCTTGGAAAAGCCACTGAAGACCACCGTGTGCGTAGGCGCATAAGTAGCCGGCGTCGCAAATTCCACTCCGGGTTCGAGGTAGTCGGCGTAGATTTCGTCACTAAAGATCAAGAAGTCGTGCTCCTGAGCCAACTTAGCCAGCCCGTCGGCCTCTTCCGCCGTCATGGCGTACCCGGTCGGGTTATTCGGCGAGTTGACGATTAAGACCTTGGTCTTGGCCGTAATTGCGGCTTCCACCGCCGCCAGATCAAAGGCAAAACCACGCGCCGGATCGGCAGGCACGTCAACGGCCACCCCACCGGCTAACTTAACTTGATCAAAATACGGGGAGAAGCAAGGTTCCAAAATGATCGCTTCATCCCCCGGCGCCATGACCGCTTGCAAGGCCAAGAAGAGAGCGTGTTCGGTGCCGACCGTGACCATCACCTGGTCCGCTGTCGTCGGCCGTGCAAAGCGGGTGGTGTAAAAATCAGCGATAGCCTGGCGTAATTCCGGCTTTCCCATCGCCGCCGTGTAGTGGGTATCCCCCGCCGCCACGGCTTTAAAGGCCGCTTCGGTAATCGCTGCCGGGGTCGGCAGGTCCGGATCCCCAATTGATAAATCAATCACGTTTTCCATCGTGGCCGCTTTTTCACAGACTTCCGCCAACAAATTTGGCGCTGGGGCTTGGTAAGCGGGGTTTAAAAATGTACGATCCATACAGAACATCTCCTCTTTGTCCAGCGACTGGCCACCCCAGCCGCTATTCACTTTCTAATGTTTTTATAATTATTAATCATACACTAAGTTAAGCGATTCGACAAGTAAAATGCAAGTTTTATGCACTGAATGCTGAATAATCATTATTTCATCCCCACCGCTTGCCTTTTCTTGTAAAGTCCGGTAGAATCGTCATGTTCAAAAACAATCAGGGAACGCAGCCGCGACAAAAAGTTATTTTTATACCATCTAAGTGTGGTAGCTAACCAGCGGTCGCTTCACCCTTATATTAATCATTTCTCATTTTAAGGAGTAACTTTTTATGACAGAATTAAAGCAATATTCCCCCGGCGCCTTTTGGAATAAGGTCATGTCGGCCGTGGCGATGGCGATCGTTGTTTCCGTCACGCCCAGCGCGATCATTGGTCCAGTCTTTCAGGCCCTCGCCGATCACGGTGCCTTCTGGGCCAGCTTAAATATGATCACTAACCTGGCGATGTACGCCGTTCCAGTCCTGTGTGGGGCCTTAGCCGCCGGTCAGTTTGGCTTCAACATGATTGAAAAGACCAGCGTCGCCCTAGCGACCTTAATTGGCTCGGGCGCCGTGGCTTACTCGGCCAAGGACCAAACCTATACCTTAATTGGGATGGGCGATTTGATCAATACGATTTTAGTGACCGCCCTGGCGATTGTCGTAATTTTTGCTGTCCGCCAATACGTCGGCAGCTGGTCGATCATTTGGGACCCAATCATCGGTGCCTGCGTGGTCGGGGGGATCGGGACTTGGACCTACCCTTACGTGCACCTGATCTCAACCACCGTTGGTACCTTCTTAAACCAGGTCACTAAACTGGAACCGCTGTTGATGTGCACGATCTTGGGCCTCGCCTTTGCCGTTATCATCGCCACTCCGTTGTCAACGGTCGGGCTGGCCTATGCCTTTTCCATCGCGGGAATCGCCGGTGGGGCCGCTTCGGTCGGGATCACGGCTTGTTTCTTCACCGTCGCCTACGCTGTTTCCAAAGTCAACGGCAAGGGGCTGGTGGTGGCGATGGCCTTTGGGTCGGTGAAGATGATGCTGGCCAACTTCTTGCGTCACCCCCAAATGTTGATTCCCATCGCCCTTTCCGGCGCCTTAGCCGGGTTGGTTGATTCCTTGCCGTTTGCCCGGATGGAAAATGGTGCCGCCTATGCCGGTTTCGGCTTCCCAGTCGCCCCGATCAACGCCTACACCCACCTCCACGGTAGCATGAGCGCCAACTTACTGACGGTCGGGTTGATGTACTTGGTCTTACCCACGGTGGTCGCCCTACTTTCCTACCATTTCTGCAAAAATGTCTTACACATTGTCGACGAAAACCATTGGTACGTCGACCTCAACGCCTAGTAAAAAAAGCTGGATCCTCCGCCGGATCCAGCTTTTTTTCGTGTTTTAAGCCAGGTTAATCAACCACGTGGCGTTCAAAGGGTTGGTCTGAAATCCCTTCCGCCAGAATCTTCTTGGCCCATTCCTTGGCCGAGAAGAGGGAGTGGTCACGGTAATTACCGCAGCTTTCAATCGTCGTCCCTTGGACATCTTCCCATTCCGTGTGGTAAGCAATTTCTTCCAGGGAGGACTTCAAGGCCTGAGCGACTTCCGTGGTCGAATGACGGCCCCAAGTAATCAGGTGGAACCCGGTCCGGCAACCAAACGGCGAGCAATCAATCACCCCGGTCAACCGATCCCGCAAGAGGCCGGCCAACAAGTGTTCAATCGTGTGCAATCCAGCCGTAGGAATCGCATTTTCATTTGGTTGAACCAAGCGTAAATCGTAATTGCTGATTTCATCCCCCTTAGGCCCCGTTTCAACCGTAATTAGCCGTACGTACGGAGCCTTGACCTTGGTATGATCAAGGGTAAAACTTTCTACTTTTGCCATCGCAAATTCCTCCTTTAAACTTCGGGGCGCGCCCCTTGTTCCTTATTCTTGATCAAATTCGAAGTGGCGTCAACCGTTTTTCTTACTTTTTAAAAGCTATTCGTTCCAAACCGCTTGGGCCACTTCCCGGACCAGTTTGATCTTGGCCCACTGCTGGTCCTCACTGAGTTGATTTCCTTCTTCCGTCGAGGCAAAACCACACTGGGTACTTAAGGCGAGGTCGGCTGAAGCGACATACTGACTCGCTTCGGCGATGCGGGCCTTAAGTTGGGCCGGGTCTTCGAGGGCGGCTTGCTTAGACGTTACCAGCCCCAAGACCACCTGCTTGCCAGCCGGCACTTGAGCCAACGGCGCAAAGTCCCCGGACCGGTCGTCATCAAATTCAAGGTAAAACGCAGCCACCTTTTCCTTGGCAAAGAGGGTCGCGGCGACCGGTGCGTAGCCCCCTTGGGCCGCCCACGTCGAGTGGTAGTTCCCCCGGCAGACGTGGGTCGAAACCCGCAGGTCGGCCGGTAGGTCCCGCAAGGCCCCATTGTTCAAACGCAAGTAGATTTCCTGGAGTTGCTCCCGGTCAAAGGGCGTTTCATCGCGGGCTTGCCAGTACCGGTCATCGACGATCATCCCCCAGGTACAATCATCGAGTTTGAGATCGCGACATCCCGCCGCATACAAGGCCAAGATTAAGTCCCGGTAGGCGTTGGCAATGTCAGTGAATAAGGCCTCATCCGTAGGGTAGACTTTACGTAAAGCGGCCACGTTTTCCGGCCCCCGCACCAGTTCCGCGTATAATTGGGCCGGGGCCGGAATTGATTGCCGCGGAGTCAAATCCGTTCCGGCCGTGATCTGCTTTAAAAACTTGAAGGCCGCTAAATCCGGGTGCGTCCCGGTAAAGGTAATCTTGCCCGCCACCCGGGCTGAGTCGGCCCGGGTCTCTTCATCATGGAAGAAATAGCCGTGCTCGCGCACAATATGCTCGACGCCACCAAAGCCCCAGAAGGTATCCAGGTGCCAGTAGCTGCGCCGGAACTCACCGTCGGTTACCACCTTTAAACCGGCCGCGGCTTCTTTTTGCACCAGTTGCTTAATCTGTTCATCTTCGACTTGGGTTAGGGCTGCTTGGTCAATTTGCCCGGCCGCAAATTGGGCCCGCGCCTCCTTCAGGGCCGCTGGCCGTAAAAAGGAACCGACAATGTCATACCGTAATTTTGCACTCATCTTTATTTCCCCCTTAAACCAAAAAAATCCCTAGCCAGCACCCTCGTGTCTGACTAGGGACGTCAACTTCCTTTTGAAATCAACGGGTTACCACCCAAATTCAAGCTGGCCTTCCAACCAGCTCCTCAGCAAGTACCATCTGATACTTCGCCGTGGCTATCGGACGGCACCCCGTCAGTGGCTGATTATCACCACTGAAACGCTCCCAGACCATCTTCGGCAAGGCAACTTTGGCCGGCTTGCACCACCCCCGGCTCTCTGGGCAAAGCGCCCTTGCTTACTCATCTGTTCTCAGCGTTTTCTAATTTAATTGTCATTATCTTATAACCGCCAGTTGAGAAAGTCAACCCCGCCGGACCAATTAATTTTGCGCAGCCATCACCGCCGGAACAAAGTAGGGACAGTGCATCGCTTGGGGCACCTGATCCCACGCCACCGGATACCCGGCCCCGTGGGCACAAAAGACGGAACCAGGCGGATTTTCCAGGTCCGCGACCGGATCATAATTGGCCGCAGCTTCGATCGCCGCCGGATCCTGAGCCGGGTGAAAACCACCAAAGCGGACTGCTAATTGACCGCGCCCGTGGGTGTAGCCGCGCACCGTGGTGGGATAATCCCGTAAGGCCGCGACCGGGGCCCGGCCGGTTAACTGGACCAGCTCATCGCCCGTCGGCAGTTGGGCGGGCAATTGCAAGCTGCCCCCAAAGCGTTGGACATCCGTTAAGGCCCGGCCGACCTGCGCCGCGGGCAATCGTAGCGTAAAGTCATACCACGGCTCCAGCAAGGCCACTTTCCCTTGCGCCCGCAGGATCATCAAGCCTTGCCGGACCGCCCGCCAAGTCGCCTGGCGAAAATCACCGCCGCTGGTGTGCTTCAGGTGCCCACGCCCCCCGACCAAAGTGATTTTGACGTCGGTCAACGGCGCACCAATCAACACGCCACGATGTTCTTTGGCCCGTAAGGCCGCCAGGACCTGGCTTTGTAAATTGTGGGCCAGGACTTCTTCGCGCGTTGCCGTTGCCACCTGCACGCCACTGCCCGGCGCCCCGGGTTCTAGTAATAGGTGGGCTTCGGCGTAGTGGCGCAGGGGTTCGTAGTGGCCGACCCCTTCCACGGGGGCCGTAATGGTCTCGCGGTAGACGATCCCGGCCGGGACCAGGGTCACCGTTAGGCCAAAGCGCGCTTTGAGCAGCGCGGTCAGCACTTCAACTTGCACTTCCCCCATCAATTGCAGGGTTAAGGTACCTAACTCCTGGTTAACCAGCAAATGCAGCAGCGGTTCTTCATCGGCTAATTCCGTCAGGGCTGCCCGGACGGCCGCAAAGTCTGCCGCTGCCATTTGCACCGCGTAGTTAAGCACCGGGCGTAAGCGGGCCGGCGCCGCATCTGCGCTCGCCCCGAGCCCCTGCCCGGGGTAGGTCTGCTGGGGCCCCGCTACGGCCACCACTTCCCCGGCCAGTGCCCGGGGAACAATTTGAAATTGGGCGCCGTTGTAGCGACGTAATTGGTCAGCTTTTTCACCGGCGAGGGTTTGCTTGGCGACCAGTTCATCACCCATGACCTTTAGCCAGGTCAACCGCGTGCCATCCGCCGCATGTGAAATCTTAAAGACCTGGGCAGCCATGGTCGGCGTGGGGACAAAGGCGGGCGTCCACGTCGTTAACCCCTGCAGCAATTCTTGAACCCCGGTTTGGTGCAAAGCGGCACCAAAGTAGACCGGGACCACTT
>NHCFJ05603__coassemble_794_pt1 | contig 22532 bp, 20 predicted proteins | sample NHCFJ05603__metabat2_high_PE_032 | metagenome-assembled genome bin NHCFJ05603
TCAAGATCATCGTGTTGCGCAGGGCCAGGGGCCGACCGTTGATGAGGGTCGGAATGGAAAAGGCCATTGCCAGGGTAATCGTCCCGTGAATCCCCCCCAGGGCTAAGACGAGGGCATTCTTGCGCTGATCTTCGGTGGACCCTTTAAGATCGACAAAGTTCAGCCGCGCCCATAAGTAGCGAATCCCCGTGGTGATCAGGTAGAGGAAGATGGCGATCAAGGTCAGGTTACCCAGGCTTTGGGGGGTCGTAGCGCCTAATGCTTCGGGGAGACTTAACCCCAAAAAGACGAAGACGATCCCGTTTAAGGTATCACTGAGGATTTGCCACAGGGTGGTCGTAGCAATTTGGACCTTGGCCGACGTTAAGCGCAACCGGTCGTTGAGCAGACTGTGCATGATCCCAGCGGCTACCACAGCCAAGATTCCCGAGCAGTGGAGTTCTTCGGCTAACCAGTAGACGATGACCGGCGTCATGACGTTCAAGGGAATGACAATTTGACCGATATCGACGTTGGTCCGCATCAAAAAGAGGCGCAGTTCAATCATTAGCCAGCCGGCCAGGGCCCCGAAAATAATCCCGCCTAAGAAGACGTACAGGAAGGTGGTTAAACCATGGACTAAGGAAAATTGTCCCGAGGCCAAGGTTGACGCGGCCAGGCTAAACAGGACCAAGCCGGAAGCGTCGTTAAACAACGATTCGTGCTCTAAGGTCTGGTGAACATTGGCGGGCATCGCGACGCCAGTGGTTAGCGATTTGACGGCGACCGCATCCGTTGGGGTAATGATGGCCGCCAGCATGAAGGCCAATGGTAAGGAGAAGGCCGCGACGGCGAAGTGCAGGCCAATCCCGGCGACCAAGACGGTAAAGATCGCCAGGTAAACGGTCATGGAAATAATTTGCTTCACGTTGCGCGAAATCGCCCGGAAGGAGGCGTTTTGGCCATCATTAAACAAGAGGGGGGCAATAATTAAGAGCAGGAAGGTTTCCGGCTCCAGGGTAAAGGTCGAGATACTTGGCCACAGAGCCAAAAAAATCCCGACGAAAATTTGGTAAAAGGCCAGCGGAAGGCGGGGAAAAAAGAGGTGGGCAATATTGGCAATGACCACCGCGACAATCAGGGTCAAGACCCCAAAAATGGTTGACATTAAAATCCTCCTTATAGTAATTATGTACGAAAAACGGTCGGGAAATTCCCGGCCGTTTTGGTTAACGATCCAATAAAACGATAATCCCCATCACGATATTGTAGAGCCAAAAGAGCAGGCCAGCGAATAATAAGAGCCCTAATAAGAGTAGCCAGAGCCAAGCAACTTGCCCGAAGCCCTGGTCACCAACGGCCAAACCGCTACCGGCAATGATGACAATGACAGCAATGCCCAATAAAGTTGGCAATAATTGCGACCAAAAGGCCCGCTTCGCGTGGTAAGCAATCGCAAGGTTGGGCTGCTGGATGTGGGTGGCTGCCAGCCAGGCAATTAACGGGAACAGCACCGGCATAAACAGGATGCTGAAGTAGCTCAAGCAGGCCAACAATTTCGTGGGGGTGTCCATGATAACAGGTTGGTTCTTCATTGGCGCCTCCAAAATTCGGGTGATAAAAGTAACTACTCCTATCTTACCGAAATTATTATGGAAAGGCAATTAAGACGACCTGAGCCAAACCGAAGCTCCCCACAAAGCGCAACCAATCAATTTTTGAAAGCGGGATCGGTTGGGCCACCGTCCGTGGTTGATTCTCCACAAAGCCGTGCGATTCCATTGCTTGGGCTAATTGTTCCGACCAGGTAATCGCGCTGAGGATTGCTTTGAAATACAAACGGGGCGACCAAAAACTCAGGGTTACGCCCCGCATTTGGCCGGCGGCTTTAATCGTTTTAACCGCCGTTACGATCCGGGGCAATAAGTTGATCGCCGCTAAGGTGCCGTAAGCAAATTTTGCTGGCAAATGGGCGTTTTGTTCGAGCGACCGCGCCAAAAACAAGGGCGGGGTACTCAGGGTCACGGCGCTGCCCAAGAGGACATAAACGTAGACCCGGCTGGCCAATACGGCCGCAAAAAACCAATCGTGCCCCGGGGTAAACAGCCCGATGGTGATTGAGAGCGTTGCTGCCGGAATGGCCGGCACGACCAGTAAGCGCAGCAGGGTCAACAGCCCGGGACGCGTGGCGATGACTAATCCGAGCCCCACGGCGATCAATAGGAGGTTGACAACCAATTTTTGGGTAAAGGAGATTTCTAACGAGAGTAACAGGACTAATAATAACTTGAGACTTGGGTTCATGAGCGTACCTCGGCAAGATCTTGGAGCTGCTGGTGGCTTAAGTGCAGGTGACAATCCACCCACCCCGCCAAGCCAGCCAACTGGTGAGAAACCACGATGATGGTGGCCGGTTGAACGGCTTGGCAAGCCGTGATTAACTGCCGGACGGCTTGGGCCGAGGCGGCATCCAGCCCGGCAAAAGGTTCATCTAACAATAGGACCGGTTGGCCCATCATCAGCATGACCAATAATTGGAGCTTCTTTTGCTGCCCCCCGGACAAGGAGTAGACGACCCGGTCTGCTAACCCCGTGAGTCCTAGTAGGTCAATGGCTGCCGTTAGGTTGGCGGGGGTGAAGTAGGGGTGGCGTCCCTGCGCTTGGCTGAGGGCTAATTCTTCGGCCATGGTGACGTTTAGGAATTGGTCAGCGGCGTGCTGGAAGACCAAGCCGACTTGCCGGCCCCATTGCCGGGGCCGATACTTTTGCAACGAGCGCCCCTGCAGGGTTAATTCGCCTTGGTAGGGGACTAATTTGGCCAGGCACTTTAAGAGCGTCGATTTGCCACTGCCGGATTCGCCAGTCAGCAGGGTAATCTTATTAGCCGGAATTTGGCAGTTGGCCTGGTCCAATAAGCGTTGGTGGGGGCGATCCAGGACCAGCTTGCGCCCCACGATCGCGGCCGGCCAGGTCCTTGCGGCTTGGGTGGGCAGGGCAATCGGCTGAGCGGCGGCCGTTAAGAGGGCTTGCGCCGCCGCTTCAGGCAGCTGGGTTGCTTGATGGGCCCGGTCAAAGCGGATAATTTGTGGTTGCACCGCTTGGTAATTGGCCAGGTCGTGGTCGGCAATAATCACCGTTTTGCCAGCGGCCACCTGGGTTTGTAATTGTGCTAACAATAAGGCCCGGTTGTTGGCATCAAGGCTGGCGAAGGGCTCATCTAATAAGATGACGGGCCGGTGCATGGCAATCACGACTGCTAAAGCCGCCCGTTGTTTTTCCCCCCCGGACAAGGTCGCAAACTGGCGGTCCGCCAGGTCACTGATGCCCACGGTCGCAAAGGCGTCCTGAATGCGATGGCGCATTTGGTGCCGCTGAACTTGCAGATTTTCGAGGGCAAATTCGGCCTCGTGTTGGGGCGTATCCAGGGCAAACTGGAGACTCGGGTCTTGAAAAAGCATCGCCGTTTCTTGCGGAGCCAAGTTAATCGCGGCCTGCGCGTTTAAGTGACCGCCATATTTTGGCAACAGCCCAGCCAAGAGACGCAACAGGGTCGACTTGCCACTGCCCGAGGGGCCATAAAGGAGGGTAAAGCTGCCCCGGGGAATGGTCAGGTCGGTGATCTGAAGCACTGGTTGGTGGGCCTGGTAACTAAAGGTCACGTTTTGGATCGTAATTGGGTCAGTCATAATTAAGCGGGTTTAATGACGTGGGCGCGTTCCAGTAAGTTGGCAACCAACTTAACCAGCACCCCGCAGAAGACAAACATGGAAATAAAGCGTGCGACTAGCAAGATCAAGTTGAGCCCCAGGCTAAAGTGGGCGTAACCATTCCGGAACCAGTCCCAACCAAAGGTAATCAACGTGGCAAATAAGGTTGAGCAGATCAATCCGAGCCAATCGTAGTGCTTGTAGCGCGTAACGGCGAACCCAAGCTCGGTCGCAACCCCTTGGACAAAGCCGGAGATCAGATTAGCGGCCCCCCATTGGCCGCCTAAAAACATTTCACCGGCGGCACCGAGAAATTCACCGAGAAAGGCCGCCCCGGGCCGGCGTAAGAGCATGGCTGCCATCGGACCGGCCATGCACCACAGGCCCATGGTTAAATCATTGGCCATGGGGCCTAAACCAACGGGCGTTAAGAGAATGGAAAAACCATTGTAGATAAAGTCCCCGGCGTAATAGATCACCCCGAAGATGATCCCGATTAGCGCCAGCAGGATAATATCCTTTAAGTGATAACGTGTCGACATAATACTTCCCCCCTGGGAAAAAGAAATTTCAATCCCATGTAAAAACGCTCCCAAACATTCGTCTGGGAGCGCGGGTTAAATTCGTCTTCAAAGATCTACCGAATGTAACTCCCTACGCTGGTACTAACCAGATCAGGTTAATGGGTATCATCTCAGCCAAAGGCACCCCAGACATGGTAATTGATGCCTTCATTGTAGCGAATCACCCGGGAAAGATCAAGCCGAGGGAGCTACTAAATGTGGTAACCGGGGCTTTAACGCAATTGGGGAAAAGCGGCGGGACAATTATGCACAGACTGTGGATAAATTTGGGGACAACATGATGAAGGATTGGGGATAATAAGAATGATAGGCTATTTGCGGGGTGTGGAAAAGTTGGGAGTTATCCCCAAGATTTGGTGGATAAGTCGGTTGTTTTGAGGATAAGTTGGGGATAAGTTATAACCATCAGTCCAATTTCAAAACCACAGAATGTGGTTAAAGAATTGGCTGGGAAAATATACCGTCTGCTGATACCACGTTCCGTGACCTTAACGACAAAAGAAAAAGCTGAGCGGGAATTGCTCAGCTTGTGATGATTCAGCGGAGATTAGTGTTGTTTGAACAAGTTAGTCAACAAGTCCATAAAGGTGGCCAGGTAACGGTCCTTATCAACGTTGACTGCGACTTGCACATTCGGGTTCGGTTCGTTGAGCCGGTCCTTGTCCCCAATCGTGCGGGCGTAGTTGTGTTCATCGTAGATCACCTTCATAAAGAGGCTGATCGTTTGGACGAAGGATGGGTCCAAAGAAACCCCAACTGCCAGTGGGTCGTGCAGAGCACAACCATTCTTGTCGATGTCTAAGTTGTAGTAAGCATCGATGTAGAAGTCGGTAATGTCGGCAAAAGCTTGACCAGCCTTTGTGCCAAGGTCGCGCCATTGTTGGGTTTCCTTCTTGGTCAAGAGGGTCCGTAAAGTGACGTCCAAGCCGACCATCGTTAATGGTAAATCACTGGTCAAGACGTCGTTGGCAGCCTTGGCATCTTGGTTGATGTTGGCTTCCGCCACGTCCGTCACGTTCCCTTCGACAGTCAGTGCCCCACCCATGAAGGTAACGTTGCCGATCAAGTGGGCAATTTCCGGATCCTTCTTTAAGGCCGCCGCTAAGTTAGTCATTGGGCCGGTTGGGATGATGATCAAGTCCTTGCCGTACTTGTGGGCGGCTTCAATGTAGAAGTCCACCCCAGACATTTCTTCTAAGGGGCGCTTTGGGGCCGGCAGGTCAACGTCGCCGATCCCGTTGTCACCGTGAATGTCCTTGGAAACTTGCATCACCTCAAAGTGATCGCTGGTGCTGGAGTGTGGCAAACCTAAGAAGACCGGTACATCTTCTTGGCCTAACAATTCCAACAGCTTCAAGCTATTTTCTGCACAAACATCAAGCAAGTTGTTCCCGTAAGAAGAAACGATCCCGATCAGATCTACGTCGGGAGCGGCCACGGCGTAAGCGATTGCTAAAGCGTCATCCACCCCAGTATCTAAGTCGAGAATCATTTTCTTTTGAGCCATATTAGTCCCTCCAAATATTTTCTATGCGTTTGTTCAAGTAGTAACGTTTTACTCCTTAATCATACCGAATCATGAAAGGGAATACAATTGGCAATTGCGGTTTTTTGCGCCGGTGGGGGGCCAATGCTACAATAAAACTACTGAAAATTAGCGGAAATGAGGCAAAAAAGATGACCGAAAAGATGTATGACGTCACCATTGTCGGTGGCGGGCCAGTGGGGATGTTTGCGGCCTTTTACTGTGGGCTGCACGAATTAAACGCGCAACTGATCGAAGCCTTGCCAACCTTAGGGGGCCAACCCGCCGCGCTGTACCCAGAAAAACAAATCTGGGATGTAGCCGGTAAGGCGGGGGTGACCGGGCGCCAACTTGCGGCGGACTTAGCGGCCCAGATGGCGATTGCCCCGGTGGACACGGTGGTCGGCCAGATGGTCACCAACGTGCAAAAAGATCCGGATGGTTGCTTTACGATTACGACCGACCAAGCCACCTACCGGGCCAAAGCCGTCTTAGTGGCGCTTGGCAAGGGGGCGTTTACCCCCCGGCCCTTAGCGCTGCCGGGTGCCGCTGAACTTGATGACCAACAGTTGAGCTACTTTGTCACGCAGAAGGCCGATTTTGCGGGGCAAGACGTAGTGGTTCTCGGCGGTGGGGATTCCGCGATCGACATGGCCTTGATGTTGGAACCAGTAGCCAAAAGCGTTAAGTTGGTTCACCGGCGCGACCAGTTCCGGGCGCTGCCCAAGATGGTGTCGGACTTGCAAGCGTCAGCGGTAGAAATTTTAACGCCCTATTTGCCAAAGGCGATCAGCAGTCAAGCAGATGGCAAGGTTAGTTTGACCCTCAAGAAAATGAAGAGCGAAGAAGAATTGACCCTTACCCCGGATCGGGTGTTGGTCAATTACGGTTTTACCTCCAATAATGCCGCTCTCAAGGACTGGCAATTAGACCTGGCGAGTGAACATCATTTGATTCAGGTTGATTCGACGATGCAAACCAGTGTGGCGGGCGTGTACGCCATCGGGGACGGGGTAACCTACCCGGGGAAAGTTGCGCTGATTGCCAACGGCTTTGGGGAAGCGCCAGTGGCCGTGACGGCCCTGGCCAAAGCGCTCTATCCCGATAAGCGCCTGGCGATGCACAGTTCATCAATGAAGATCAAGGCATAGAAAAAAGCCCCCGCGCGGGGGCTTTTTTCTATGCCTTAATTGTTGCCATCGGGGTTGGTAATCTTAATCCGGTTGGAACTGGTGGACGAGTGGTTCAACTCTGGCGCATCGGTGGAGAAGAGATCGGCGGTTGTCTTCTGGCCGTTTTGCGCAAAGAGGCTGGTGGATTTATTGCCGAGCTTGCGGTCCTGTTGCTCCAGTTTTTGCAACCCATTGGAGTAGTTGTAATCACTAGCGTTGACCTTCTTAAAGCCCTTCGGCGTGTAGAAACGTAAGAGGTTCTTTTGGTTGAGGGCATCCGAGAGGTGCAATTCCTTAGTGACAAAGCGTTGGTCGGCTTCGACTTGCTTTTGTTCTTTGGCCGTTAAGTGGGCAATCTTCCCCGTGGTCGTATCATAGATCGTCCCGTTGACGCTGGTGTACTTTGGCGTCACAAAGTCTTGATTGCGAAAGGCCACCAACTGCCGGTGTTGACTGGAGAAGAGGTCGGTCCCAAACATAATGTAGCGCTTGGTGGAAATCCCCAGGAGGTGCAGCAAGGTCGGCAAGACGTCGATTTCGCCCCCGTAGGTTTGGTAGATCTTCCCCTGGTCGGTTCCGGGGATGACAAACATCAAGGGAACCCGTTGCAACATGGCGTTGTCGAAGTCGGTCCAATCTTCGTTGGAACGCCCTAAGACACTAGCCAGGTACTTGTTTTCAGAGTTGGAAATTCCGTAGTGGTCCCCATAGATCATAATCAAAGAGTGCTTTGCCAGGCCGGATTTGTCCAGGTAAGCAAAGAATTCCTTGAGCGACTGGTCCAGGTAGTGGGCAGTGACAAAGTAGTCATTGACGGCGGTATTACCCGTGTCAACGGTCGTGAAGTTCGGATCCTTGTCTTCGCTGTCCAATTCGTACGGGAAGTGGTTGGTAACGGTGATGTACTTGGCGTAGAACGGTTGTTGCAAGTGTTCCAAGTACTTAATCGAATCTGCAAACAACAACTTATCCTTCAAGCCATACCCGGTGGCCTTGTCGCCGGAAGTATCGTAATACGAAGCGTCGAAGAAGTATTGGTAAGCCAGGTTCTTATAGACGTTATTACGATTCCAGAAGGAGGCGACGTTGCCGTGGAAGACCGCGGTCGAATACCCACCCCGTTGCTCTAAGATGGCCGGGGCGCCTTCAAAGGTATTGTCGTTGCCCAGCGTCGCAAACAGGGAGCCTTGTGGCAGGCCAAAGGTGCTGGTTTCCAGCATGTTTTCGGCATCGGAGGTCTTCCCCTGACCGACTTGGTGGAAGAAATTGGCAAAGGCGTAGGTGCTGTTGCTGTGGTAGAGCGAGTTTAGGAAGGGGGTAACTTCTTGGTTGTTGATCTTTTTATCAATTAAGAACTGCTGGAAACTTTCCAGGTGGATCACGATCACGTTGCGACCCTTAGCAATCCCGTACAGTTGGTCGTTGGGTTTGGCGTAGTTGGTATCGGTAAACTTCTTTACCTTTTCCAGCTGGGCTTTCGTAGCCGACTTACGCATGTTGTAAGTGTGTTGGGACCGTACCAGATCGTAACCAGTAAAGGTATCGATCCCCAGGTATTTTACAATGTAGGTCCGGTCAAAGGTCCGTCCTAACAATTGCGGGCGATCAAATTCGGCGACCATGATGTTGAGCCCTAAAATCAAGAGACCGACCGAAGTAAAGGCAAAGGCCAATCGGTGGCCCAAGGCCCGTGGATCAAACTTGATCTTTTTGCACAGCATCAGCACCAAGATTACGACAATATCGATCCAATACAACAGGTCATGGATGTTAGTCAAAGCCAATGATGAACCGGACAGGCCTTGGTTGACCTTGGAATAACCGGTCATGGTCGCGATCGTCATAAAGTCAGTAAATTCCCGGAAGTAGATCACATTGAGGTACAAGAGGACCGTATTGGCAATATAAAGCCCCATGGTGACCGGGTAAAAGAAGCGCGAACGCTTGAAATAAAGGCCGATACTCAGCAGGATGATCGTGGTGGCCAGGGGATTGAAAAAGGTAATCATGCCCTGGATAAAGCTGGTATCACCGAGTTTAAAGTCCATCACGTACGCAAAAAGGGTTTTGAGCCAAAATAGGCCCACCAACAGGGCAAAAAAGCCCGTCCGCGTATTGACGAATTTCCCTAGTTTTCGCATTTCGGGTATCCTCACAAACATTAAATTTCGGCCGGGGAGCGGCCGAGCGGCACTAGTTTTCACCGGGGATTTCCCGGGAAATAGTTCAACGTCCCCCATTTTATCACATTCTAGATTGCTGGTTGGGTCCGGCGGGGATTGTAGCAGAAAATTAACGGTTTGCCGCTGTAAAAGGAAAATAAAAGCGGAAATGAACCACTTTAACCGAACTTGAAATAGTTTTAAAGTGGTAAAATAACAATATATACAAAAATTAGTTCGAGGAGCGATCCAGACATGCAAATTAAAATTTATGATGATCAACAAGCGCACGCGATGGCGACCCAGTTTTTCGGTCATGATTACCAAGACCCGGGGGTAATGAAATGGGGTGGCTTTTTGCTAAGCGAACACACCGCCCGCTTACAGGAGACAACGGCTGCAAGCACAAAAAAACCGTCATCCCAAGCCTTCCAGGCTGATGATGACGGTTGGTAGGGTTATTGATTAAAGGTACCGGCTTCGACTTGGCGAATGAAGTCAGCGAGGTGCCGGTAGTAAACGGCCGGATTGTCGACCATGTGGTGGTGGCCACCATTTGGCGTCGTGACCAACTTGGCGTTTGGAATCAAGTCAGCCATGGTTTGGGCCGTGGCCAACGGCATCGTTTCGTGTTCCCCGAAGGTCAGCAAGGTTGGCACCTTGATGTTCTTCAGTTGGTCGCGGAAGTGCCAGTCCTTTAGCTTTCCGGTAATGACAAACTCATTATCCCCTTGGAAGGCGTTGTAAACCGCTGAGCCAGCGATGTCGGCCAAGTGGTAAAGCTTTGATGGCTGCTTGCGGTCAACGTAAGCTTCGTTTAAAGCTTGGACGTTGGCTTGGTAACGCGCGTTGGCGTAGTCGTTGTTAGCTTCGCATTCCTGCATAAAGGCCACTTCGGCGGCAGGCAATAGAGCTTCCCGACATTGGTTAACGTGGGCGACGTATTCGTCGATTTCATCAACCATCGAAGAAATAATGGCCCCTTTGAGGTGTTGCCCGTACTTAACGGCGTATTCTTGGACCAACAAACCACCCCAGCTTTGGCCGATTAAGTAGAAATTGTCGATCCCCAGCTTTTGCCGGACTTCTTCGACTTCATCCAAAAAGTATTCGTAAGTCAAATACTTGGCGGCAATGGCGGGATCTTGGTAATCCGGTTGGTCTGAATATAACGAACCTAACTGGTCGTACATATGAACTTGCACGTCTAAGCCTTGGGCCTGTAATTGCTGGGCCGTATCTTCCCAGTACTCGTGATTGCCCCCGGGACCGCCGTGCAAGGCGAGTAAGTGGATCGGACCGTCGCCTTGCGTGTTGGTCCACAAGTGATAGCCGTTATCCAAAGTTAAAATGGTTGTCCCTGTTTTCATAAATTATCATCCTCTCTTTTGCCCGATAAGGTTAAGTATACCTCTTTAAATCATAAAACGACAATTAATCCCGGCCCGCGTGGGGCAAAGTCAAGTGACAATGGGACAGATCGAGGGTGTAAGTCAAGGCTTCATTGCCCCGCAAGGTCATTAAGTAGTCGGTGGCAAAGAGGATCAATTCCCACTGGTGACCAGCAGCTAAGTGGTGGTAGATCGGCTGCAGCGGGAAGGTGACGTCGACAAATTGGTCGGGACGCAATTCGTCGACTTGACTGGCGGAATGCCGATTTTGCAGGTTGATATGGCCAAAGGCGATCACTTTGGCTGGCGTCGGCTGCTTAGCCAGTTCAAATTCCCGCAGGTCATCACTACCGAAGTGCCACCCGGCCCGTAGACTCCGCGGGGCGATGACAACTGGACTGGTCGTTAAGCGCCGGGCCTGTCCCCGGTCAACCAAAAAGGCGGACAACAGCCCGTGGTCGGCATTGACCTTGACCCGGGCTTGGACGACCGGGGTCCCTTGAAAGACTTGTGGTTGCGTTTGCGGCGGGGTCAGGAAATGAGCGGCAAAGGTACCATCATCGGCCAAGAGGGCTTGTTGCCATTGCGCGGGATCCTGACACCACTTTTGGTAGGTGGCAGTAGGGTGACCATCGGTAAAGAATTGGGTGGTAGCTTCAACGGCGTGCGGCGTTAAACGTCCCGTACCCAGGTTGTAAGTGGTAGTAGTGGTGCCATTCCATTGGTCCGCCGGGTGCCAGGTTTGTGGCTGGCGGTTGTCTTGGACCAGGACGTCAGGCAATAATTCATCCGCCCCGTTGGCCAGCCCCCAGAGGTGGTGGGCCAGCCAGAGGTTGACCATTTCCGCAAAATCCAGGGACTGAAAGGCGTTGATGTAGATGTGTTGGCCCTGGTGGAGAATCACTTTCGGGTGGGCACCCTGGGCGATCAACCCATCGTAAAGGGCTTTGGCTTGGTTGGGTTTGACGTTGTCATCATTGAGCCCGTGGACCAACATGACGGCACACTTGATGTTTTTGATCGCGGGGCGGTAGTTGCGTTTGGCCCAAAAGGCATTGTAATTCCCCGTTTGCCGATCCTGGGCGGCGGCCATCACTTTGAGGTAAACGTCGTTGGTTGGTTTAATTTTGAGGTAGTCGGCTAAGTTGCCCGTCCGGCTAAAGGTCTCGGCCGCTAAAACGTCGGCGTCTTCTCCTTGGAAACCACCGGGCGCCATTACCAAGCCGTTTTCCCGGTAGTAGTCATACCAACTGGAGATCGCCGCTTCGGCGATGATGGCTTTTAAGCCGGCCACACCGGTCGTGGCCACCGCGGTCGCCAGGGTGCCTAAATAAGAACGACCCGTCATGGCGACGTTACCGTTGCACCAGCGCGCCTTAATCACTTGGCCGCTGGTCCGATCGGTAAAGGCCCGGCGGTCGCCATGGAGCCATTCCACCACGGCTTTCATCGCGGCGGTTTGTTCAGGCGACCCACAGGTTTGCAACCCATCGGAATCCTTGGTCCCAATCCCGGCGGCGTAAACAACGGCGTAGCCACGGGCTGCTAAATAGTTGTTTAAGCTGTAAGCCGGCGTTTCGCTAAAGGTTTCACTGGCTTGACTGGTTTCACCGGTGACGGTGCGGTAGTGCTTGGGCGCCGGAAATTCCATTTCGGTTGGGGCCTGAAAGGTAGCTTCCTTATGGGTCAAAGGATGATTGACCGGGTGGGTCAACTGTTGGCCCCAGTGATCATTGGTACCCTGGTTGTAAGGGCTGGCCGTAAAGACAGCTGGGACGGCCAGTCCTTGGTCGGATTCGGCCGGCCGCATGATTTCGGCCTTGACGAGGTCTGCTTGCCCGTCAAAGTCGGTATCGAGGTCGGTTTCAATGTAGACGACTTCGCGAATGAAGCGGGCCGGGTCAAAGCATGCGATGGGCTGACCGTTAAAAGTCAGGGGCTTTTCAGTAGCCGGCAGTTGGTAGGTCCAAGACAGGGCCCCTTGGGTCGCCAGTTGGTCCAAGTAACGGTAACCGTGCTTGGTCCGGCTGACTAAGAGGGCATAAAAGGCGGTAACCACGGCTTTAGCGGTCCACTTGGTCGGGCTGGGCAGGGGGAGGTTGATTTTGGCAACGGCCGCACTTGGCGCTTCGACTTGATAATCAACGTCAGCTTCAAAGCCCAATAGTTGGAGGGCTAAGAGGTGAAAAGCCGCCGTGGTCAGGGATTGCTCGCTGGCAAGCCAATCAGCTGCCGAAGTGGCCGGATCAATCGCCAGGCCGGCTAGCCATTGCTGTCCGGCTGGCGCACTCTGGGCAGCGGGGTGGCTGTTCAGCAATAATTGCCCCAAGAGGGCTTTGGGGGCAAGTTGTTCCCAATTCGTTGGCAGAAACTTTAGCCGGGTTAATTCAGCGACTTGGGTTGCCAAGTCGGTCGCTTGAATTGCAAATTGATGGTTTCGCATGGATCTGACACCTCAACTTAAAATAATTACCCCCATTATCGCACGTTCGCGGATAATGGGGGTAATGATCAACTTAATTTTCAGTTTTGTTCAATTTACTGTGTTGGTAGCCGTAGGCAAAGTACAGCAGTAAGCCAAAGGCAAACCAGATCCCAGCCCCAATGAAGGTTTCCAGTTTTAACAGGGTAATCATGGCCAAGCAGGCGATCCCGGAAAGAATTGGCAAGATCGGGTACAACGGCACCTTGAAGCCTTGCGAATTGTCAATGTCGGTCCGCTTGCGCAGCGGGATAATCCCAAAGGAAACGAAGGTAAAGGCCAGCAGGGTCCCGATGTTGACCAAGCTGGTCAGGTTATCTAAGGAGACCAGCCCGCCCATGAAGGCGATGATCACGGCCACGACCCACAGGGCGTTTTTGGGAACCATTGTGTGAGGATCTAATTTCGCCAAGAAGGTCGGCAGCATCCCGTCCCGCCCGATTGAGTAGACCAACCGGGAGCTGGAGTAGATCATGGTGAACATCATCGTGAACATCCCCACTAAGGCCCCGATGGACAGCAGGTCTGCCAACCAACCTTGGTTGACGCTCTTTAAAGCAAAGGCAACCGGGTTGGCGACGTCTAGTTTGGTGTACTTGACCATTCCGACCAAGACGGCGGCAACGGCCATGTAAAGGACGGTCGCAATGACTAAGGTCCCAATGATCCCAAAGGTCATATTTTTCTTAGGGTTTTTCACTTCAGCGGCTGACGAAGAAACGGCGTCAAAGCCAAGGAAGGCAAAGAAGACCGTCGTCGCCCCCGTAAAGGCCCCGCTCAGCTTGTAAGGCAAGAAGGGGTGGTAGTTGGCGGGCTTGATAAAGAAGACCCCGACAGCCACGAAGGCGACGATGATGATGATCTTCACCAGGACGGCCAGGTTGTTGACCCGGACCGAAGCTTTCATCCCGTGAGCCAACATGGCGGTAATCCCAAGGACAATTAAAACGGCCACCAGGTTGATGTACGTTCCGTGGGCTGGGTCAAAGGGACCGGTTAAAGCATGGGGCAGCCGGATTCCAAAACTTTCCAGCAAGGATAAGAAGTAGGCGGCCCACCCGGTCGAAACGGCGGCGACGGCCAGCATGTATTCCAAGATCAAGGCCCAGCCTAAAATCCAGCCGATGATTTCACCAAAGACCACGTTCCCGTAGGAGTAAGCACTCCCGGCGACGGGCAGGGCAGAAGAAAATTCGGCGTAACACATGGCGGCCAAGGCGCAGACAATGGCGGCTAGTAAAAAGGATAGGATCACGCCGGGGCCGGCATCAACGGCGGCCACCGTCCCGGGCAAAATGAAGATCCCGGTCCCAATGACGGCCCCGATCCCGAGCGCCATTAAGTCGAAAGCCGATAGCGACTTGACGAAGTTTTTATCCGTTCCCAAGTAGCGATCGAGGCTTTCTTTACGCATGATATTCAATTTCATTGGAAAGTCCTCCGTGGGTATTCTGCGATAATTGCTAATCCAATTTTATTTAAAATTAAATGAGAAGTCAATTAGAATGTTTTGTGAAACCGCTTCTTTATGGGGTTGAACGGAATGGTTGCTTTTTAAAGCCGATCCGTTGACAATAGAGGGCGAAGACAAACTGATAACAATCAGGAAGGAAAATGAAATTATGGCAATTGAAAAAACCAGCGGCGCTGTCGTGTACCGGGTGCAAGATGGCCAATTGGAATACCTCTTGTTACAAAGCACCAACCGGGGGAACTTCTGGGGCTTTCCGAAGGGCCACGTCGAAGGCGCCGAGGACTTGCTTGCGACAGCCACCCGTGAAATCAAAGAAGAAACCAGCCTCGCCTTAACGGTCGACCCGACCTTTTCGGTCTACACGGAGTACGACTTGCCCAATGGCAACCGCAAGGAAATGACGTTGTTTACCGCGCTGGTCCCAACGGAGACGGCCTTGCAACTGCAAGCGGCGGAAATCAAAAATGCCGCTTGGCTGCCTTACGAACAAGCGCGGCAACGGTTAACCTATCAAAATTTGAAACAACTCTTAGATCAAGCCCACGCCCATTTAAGGGAGCAAATCAATGCCTAAGCCGCCGGTAATTGTCCTTTGTGGGGCGGCGGGGACCGGGAAAACGACGGTGCAACAGTACTTGCGCCAGCGCTTTAACTTAGCCCGGGTGATCACGCACACCACCCGGCCGCCGCGCCCCGGTGAAGTAGCCGGGCAAGACTATTACTTTGAGACGCCGGCTTCCATGGCCAAATTGCACTTATTTGAGCAGGTGGAGTACGATCACTATCGCTATGGTTCATCGCAAGAAGGCCTGCAACGGGCCTTGGATGATCATCCGGGGGCGGTGATGGTCTTGGATACCAAAGGGGCCGTAACCTATCGAAAAGCGCTTGGGGACCAGGTAAAGGTGCTCTTTTTAACGGTGACGGATCACCAGCAACTCCGGCAGCGCTTGACCCACCGGGGGGATGCCCCCGCGGCGATTGCTTCCCGGCTGGCCAGCGAAGAATTTCAGCGTGATTTGACCCTGCCGCCAGCTTTACAAGCCCAGGCCCTGATCTTAAGAAATGATGATTGGGCTGCCACGGTCGCCCAATTAGAACTGTATGCCACCCAATGGGGATTGAAGGGAAAATAAATGAGTGAATCAATCGCAACGGCTTTGCAGACATTAAAGCAGGCCAACTACCGGATTACTAAGCAACGTCGCCACTTGTTGGCTTTGTTGGCAGCGCAATCGGAACACTACATCGATATTACGACCTTAGATGATCAGATGCGCCAAGCTTTTGCCGGGGTCAGTCACAACACGATCTACCGCAATTTGGCGGAGTTTGCGGCCTTAGGATTAGTGGAGATTACGCGGCGGTCCAACGGTCAGGCCGTCAAATTTCGCTGTGAGCGGCCCCACCACCACCACTTTATCTGCCAGACGTGCGGGCGGGTCTTGGAGATTCAGATGCCGAAGTGGGATCCCAGCTATTATGAGCAACAATTACCGGGGGCCAAGATTACCGGCCATAATTTTGAATTGTATGGCCAGTGTCCGAAGTGTGCCAACCAGCAAAAGTCGTAAAGATTTACGATTTCTTTAATGTTTGCCCGGCTGGGAATTTAGTACAATGAGGGGTAAAACAAAGTTAGCAAGCACCGGGGCGGTTGCCTGTCAGGTGCTTGGGGAGGAAAAAATGGCCAAGACACCACCGTTTGTCACCCCCTTTGCCTTGGTATCATTAGTGTTGGCCCTTGGCGCGACCAACGTGGTGGTTAACAAAACCACTCATACCAATGAAGGGGCGAAGGTGACGACCACCACGACCAGTACTGATTCAGAGCGTCAAGTAACGCCAAGTGACCGGAGTACTTCGGATCGGCCCAAGGATGACCGTGACGCAAGTGATGATCACAGCCAAGCGGATCATTCAGCGACGGCGCCGAGTCAAGCGGACCGGACCAGTACGACGTCGCAAACAACGACGACGACGGATCATTCAGCGCCAACGAACGATACCACCGCAACGTCAACGTCGGCTTCGCAGGCCAGTTCAGCCGCCACCAATAGCGCGTCGACCGCGTCCAGTAACTAGGGGGGATGACGATGTTTAGCTTCTTAGACATGATTAACAGCTCGCTGAGTTACTTTAACATCAAGCCGACGCTGAAAAATAAGATTTACATTGCCATCGCCACCTTGGGGGATGGCTACTTAATTTACGTTACCTGCCGACTCTTTTTGAACCAAGTTTGGTTACGGGGGCTCTTGTATTGTTTAGCCGTGGCTTTTTTAACGTACTATCTGTATTTAAATTTTGTGTACTACTTCTTAGATCGGACCTCGCGGTTTGACTTCTTATCGCCGTGGTTAAGCAAGGTGACCGGGACCGCCCCGGATGCAGCGACCGGGAAAATGCCGCGGCAAAGGCGCCAGGCGGCTTTGAATCAAGCGGCGGGCTATTACGAAGACCACGACACGGTTCGGGCGGCGGTAACGATTGATGCCACGGAACAAGCCAACTTGCGGGCCTTGGTGGACCAACTGGTGGCTGAGCACCTTTTGGTGGCCGAATATGATGGTTTGAGTGAAGCGGAAATTTTGGCGCAGTACCGGGCCAAAAATGAACCAGTCCCGGCCTTAAATTCGGGCCAAACCCTGCCGTATTATGAATTGGTCCATGAAGCGGCTCGCCACCGTTTGACGATTTACGCCGGGATGAACACGATGGACAAGCAACCGGTGGGGCATATTACCAAGGTGGGCTTAACGGATGCACATGATGCGCGGGTGCAATACCAACTGTATTTGGCGAAGCTCTTTGTGACCGGCGGTCCCCATAAGATTGCCGGGCGGCGCGACACCACGATCTTAACCGATGGGGATTTTGGGCTTGTAGCGTACTTAGCCTACCGGGAAAAGCAGCCTAAGGGATAGAATTAGGAAATTCATAAGGGAATCGTCATGGATTCAAAGCTGTTGCCGGGGCCTAACAAGGCCAAGCAAGGCTGACGGACGCGCCTGGAAAGCGTTTTTTCGCTTACTGGGCGCGTTTTGACTATTCATAAGTAAATGATTGTGTTCAGTTCAAATTTAACGTGCGATAATAACAACAACTTTGGTGAAAGGGAGGGGCGGCTCGACGTGAAAAAAGACCAAACCTATACCGAAACAATTATGCGCAGTATTCGGCGCGACATTATTCTGGGGACGTACCGGCCGGGGGATAAGTTAGTGATTTCGGAGTTGAAAAAGTACTATCAGGTATCCTTATCAGTCATCCGGGAAGCGTTAACGCGCCTGACGGAACAAGAAATTGTCACGGCGACTCCCAACATCGGCTTTCGGGTGGCTCAAATCAGTCCCCAGGGGATTCAAGAACTCAAACAGGCCCGGTTGATTAACGAAGGGACGGCGATCAAGTTGGCAATTGAACGCGGCTCGATCGAATGGGAGGCCAAACTGGTGGCGGCCTACTATAAATTAGTCCATACGGAGATTTACCTGCCCAAGACCCAACAATTAAATCTGGAATGGTTTATGGCCCATAAGCACTTTCACATGACCATTGTCGAAGGCGCGGGCAATCGCTTCCTATCCAAAATCTGCTTGCGCTTGTGGAACCAAAGCGAGTTGTCTCGGAGTCAAGCCTTGGTGGGGCATAAGGTTGCCCCCGGAATCGAAGAACACCGGCAGTTAACCAAGGCGATTACGGACCGGGATGTTGACCGGGCCTTAGAAATTCATGCGGCGCACTTAACCAACGGGATTAATCACCGGCAAAAGTAGCAGTGCTGACGATAAAAAAATAAGTTGACCCGGGTAGGCACTGACCCATTGGGCCACGAAAAGTTAAATTAAAAAAATCTCATGTTAAGGGGTTGACGAAACCGTCAAAAGCCCCTATACTCTTAACCAACAATTAAAGATCAATGAGAAAGACGCGGAGGGAACCCGTTCTGGTGCCTTGGTTAAGAGAGTCAACGGTTGGTGTGAGTTGATCCAAATCTCCAGTAACATATCATTCCTGAGTTACCGGCTGAATTGCAGTAGGCTTGGTTGGGGGCCACCCATTACAGTGGTCGCGGATTCAATCAGAGTCCGTAGTAAGATGGTCGTTAATGACGACTAAGTGGGATGGTACCGCGCGGCAGCGCTCCTATAATGACAATGGTCATGATAGGAGCGCTTTTTGTTTTTCCGCCGGTCCCCAGGAATTGAGCCCAGAACACTCCATCACATATTTGCTAATCTTTCCGCTCACCAGAGCCACATATCTCGGCGCGGCTTTCTTAGCAGGACTGGCTGCGATCTTTGATGACATATTTTATTTACACTTAGTTTTTATGGAGGTAATGATAATGACTCAATTAAATGCCAAACAAACCGAATTTGCCAACGCGCTGTACCAAGCTTACGCCAAGAACGAACCGTTAACCGAAAGTGATTGGACGGGAGTGGTAACTGATGATGACACGGCCTATGCCGTCCAAGACCAGGTTATGCAACTCAAGGGGCAACCAGTTGCAGGTTACAAAGTATCGTTGACCAGCAAGCAGACCCAAGACATGTTTGACGCGGATTCGCCGCTGTATGGTCAGCAAGTGGCCGAACGGTTCTTAACGGCGCCGGCCGACGTTAACTTGGCGGACTTAAACGAACCCTTAGTGGAAGTTGAACTCGCCTTCCGGGCAAAAGAAGATTTACATAGCAATGATTCCCTGGACGATCTTTTACATAAGGTAACGGTGGCGGGCGCGTTGGAAGTGCCGGATGCCCGCTTTAAGGATTGGTTCCCGAGCCTGGGCAAGTACAATGTGATGTCCGATTGTGCCGTTGGGGGCCTGGTAGTGTTAGGGACGGAAAAAGATGCCGACTTGGTCTTTAGTGATGTGGCGGCGGCCGCAACGGTCAACGCCACGCTGGTTAAGGATGGCAAAGAGTTGGCCAGTGGGACCTCAGCCGAAGTGCTCGGTAACCCACTGGAATCCTTAAAGTGGCTGGTCACCAAGTTGGAAGCCCAAGGCAAGGGCTTTAAGGCGGGCCAAGTCGTTTCTTCGGGGACCTTTGTCTTGCCGCCTCACCTGACCGCCGGGAAGTGGGAAGTGCACTTTGACCACGAATTGGGTGACGTGGTCGTAAATGCTAAGTAGGGGTAAGAGAGATGCGAATTGCAGTTGCCGGCGTGGGCGGGATGGGCACCCGCTTCGCGCTGAAGTTAGCTCAGGCAGGCAATGACGTCACGTTGGTAGAAACGTGGTCCGCGCGGCTGAAGGCCCTGAAAACCCAGGGGCTGCAAGCTAAGCTGGACGGTCAAGAAGTAACCATGAAATTGCCGGCCTACGCACCTGACGAAGTCCCAGCGACCCCAGGCTTTGACCTGGTCTTGTTTTTGACCAAGAGTATGCAACTAGCTGCCTTGGCCAGGACCCTACAACCCCTGTATGGTCCACAAACCTACGTCTTATGCCTGATGAACGGGATTGGCCACGAGCAAACCCTGGGTAAGTACGTTCCCCAAGAACGCTTACTGTTAGGCAATACGATGTGGACAGCTCAAATGGCGCGGCCCGACCACGTCTTATTGCAAGATGATGGGTCGTGTGAACTGGGGAGTCTGACGGCGGATCCTGCTCAGGTTCAGATGGCCCAAACGGTCGTGGAAGTCTTTCGACAAGCAGGATTGAAGCCCCGGCTGCTTGATGACCCCCGCTATTCCGTCTTTCGCAAGGGCTGTGTCAATGGGACCCTCAATACCCTGTGCACCCTCTTAGAATGTAATGTGGCGGAGTTTGGGCAAACCACCCCGGCCCATGCCTTGGTGGAAGCAATCGTCAAAGAGTTTGCGGCCGTCGGAGCCAAGCAAGGCTTACACTTGGATGTCGCAGAGGCGGTCGCACACGTGGAATCATGCTACACCGTGATTGGGGAGCATTATCCCTCGATGTATCAGGACCTGGTGGTCAACAACCGGCCAACGGAAATTGACTACATTAACGGTTACGTAGCCCGGCACGGGCAGGCAGCGGGCGTGGCGACCCCGTATTGTCAGATGTTAACGGCGCAAGTGCACGTTAAAGAGCAGTTGCGTCACGCCCACAATGATCAATAAGCGAGCGACCTTGGCTGCCGGCGACCAACCTAAGGCGGCTAAGCAAGGGAAAGACCATTTGATGTACCAACCATCGGTGTTTGCCCCTAACTTTTTTCCAAATTCGAGCTATTAAGAAAAGGAGCGCAGTCCTGCGGGGCGGCGCTCCTTTTGTCGGTGAGGTTACTTTTCTTGATAGGCGCGACTGTAAGCGTCGGCAGCGCGCATCGCGTCCGCCACATCGGCAGGCGTAACTTTAAATGGCATCCGGTCCATCGTATCGCCAGTGGCACAAGCCAATTCCCCAACTTTTAACAAATTGGCTTCACTTGGGTCATCGATCCCGACGGCTTTAAAAGTGGTGGGCAGCCCGAGAGCCAACATTAACTTGAGGTACTTTTCAAAGCGGGTTTGGTCCGCTCCTTCCAACATTAATTGGGTCAGGGTTCCGAAGGCCACCTTTTCGCCGTGGGTCATTTCGTGGATTCGCCCAGTCAACGCGCTTAGGCCATTATGGATGGCATGGGCGGCGGATAAACCGCCGCTTTCAAAGCCGACGCCGCTCATCAAGGTGTTGGCTTCGACGATCTTTTCCACGGCCTGACTGCTGGTCTGGTTGGCGACCGCACTCAGGGCCATTTCACCGTAGGCAAAGAGGGTTGCTTCACACCGTTCAGCGATGGCAAGGCCGACTTGGGTTTGTTGGGCATCAAGCATCGTTTTGCCCGCTGCCTGGTGCACCGCTTGCGCTTCCACGTTGGTCGCCAAGGCATCGGCAATTCCGGACGCGAAGTACCGGGCGGGGGCCTGGGCGATGACCTTGGTGTCGACTAAAACCAGGTCTGGGTTGTGGCTGTAGAAGCGGTAGTTGGCAAAGGAGCCATCCTCGTGATAGATCACGGAAAGCCGTGAACATGGGGCATCGGTGGAGGCTAAGGTTGGCAGGATCGCGACCTTGCAGCCGAGGTTGTCGGCGATCGCCTTGGCACTGTCAAGGGTCTTTCCGCCGCCCAGACCGACAATTACGTTGGCTTGAAATTCTTGTCCGATGGTAGTAATCCGGTTGATTTCAGCCTCTGAGGCTTCCCCTTGGAATTCAACTTCTTGGAGGGTAAAGCCCTGATCCTTTAAATAAGTGAAGAATTGAGCACCCAACAAGCGGAAAACGGTCTGCCCACCCATTACTAAGAGGCGGTCGCCGAGTTGGTGCAGGTACGGGGCACTTTGAAATAAAACGCCGTTACCTTGGACATAGGTTGCCGGGCTAGCGAAAACGGTTGTTGCCATGAAAAATACCTCCTTAAATTAGCTGGTTGATTTACGCAGCGGTAACATGAACTTTATTATACACTTATGTGAATTTTTGCACAATATTAATTAAGATAAAGGCGCCACAGGGGCGCACCAAATTAGCGTTCCGCTGGTAGCAAAAATTGGGCTGGAATACATAGCCGAGGCTGGGGACTGCGTGGTTCGGTTGCCAACCGGAAGGCCTGCTGTCCGATCTCGGTTAGGTGATTGTCAATCGTGGGCAAATCCAGCAGGCGGCCAGCAAGCTGATTTTCTTGTCCGATCAACTGGGGAGCGGGCTGGTGGGCCGCCGCAAAGGCCGCTTGCAAACCGGCCGCTGGCGCATCACCATTGGTAAAGAGTGCTTGGGGCCAGTTGCCTTGTGCCAACAAGCGGGTTCCAATTTGGTAGCCATCTTGGTAGGTTAACACATTAGTCACCACTAGGGGCGCTTTGGCGGTGGGCCAAAGCGTTTGATAGGCGGCCAGCGCAGCCGCAGTGGTCGCAGACTGGTCAGCGGGTCGGGCAAATAAAAACCCAATTTGGTGGATCCCGCCTTGCTTTAACCATCGCAGGGCGGCTAAGTACCCCGCTTGGCGATCCGGGTAAACCGCGGCTAAAGGCAAATCACCCGGGTCTTCACAAACCACCACTGGTCCCCAGCTTTGGCGCTCGGCCAGATATT
>NHCFJ05603__coassemble_815_pt1 | contig 21464 bp, 24 predicted proteins | sample NHCFJ05603__metabat2_high_PE_032 | metagenome-assembled genome bin NHCFJ05603
AAATGAGCTATTTTGTACACCGGAATGATATTACCCATCCTATTCTGTACAATTTTAACAAATTCCTCTTGATGATCATTAACATGTTCACCAAACTCAGCTAACCGCGGTACCACCACTGGAATTTTCCCAGCTTGTAGTACCTCAATAAAGCTAGCCGGCCCCCCATGCGTAATCACAATCCGGGCCTCATCAATATACCGCTTCATCTCATTATAGGAAAGCATCTTGTGCCATTCACAGTGCTTAGGAACGTAAGTGCTGAAGCCAGTTTGCATTACAACCGGTTCGTTAATTGTCCCGTCGGCTACCAATTCGTCAACTTTCTTGATTAGTCGGTTAAAAGGTTGCTCGTGTGTCCCAACCGTTACAAATATCATTTTTAAACCCCTAAAAAATACTACCTAAATTGATTGCCTTTGGGTAGACTTTCTTTTGTTCTTCCCATTGGACAATGAATTTATCTACAATTGGATAGACTAACTTCCCGGTTACCGTCGGTTTATCGAAGCGGTCAAACACTTCAATGTACACTAACTTACACCCCATCAACTTCCCAATATAAAAGAAGGGGACTGCCACGGCAGCCCCACTTGAAATGATTACGTCTGGTTTTTCATTTCTCAGCACTTTAATGGCAAGGAAAGTATTTTTGATCAAGGCTTTTAAGCTGCGGTTAGTCGGATAGTAGCACCCATACATCTTTTCGTGCTTCAATTTGCTACGGGCGTCTTCCTTATCGAAAGTTACCCAAAAGCGATCTTTATTTTGCCAGAACGGCTTTAACATATACAAGTGAGTCAAGTGCCCACCACTAGAACCAACTAAACATACTTTCATACCATTCATCCTCTATCCAATCTAATATGCACCATTCGGTTTAATCATGATTTTAACGGTCATCACTAGGATCCACAGGTCCATCATGAACCCGCGTTGCTGGATGTAGTTCAGATCGATGTCAACCATTTCATCAAAGTCGGCCTCATTGCGGACCGTTACCTGCCACAGGCCCGTACAACCGGGTGTGACCAAAAGCCGTTGCTTTTGGTAATCAGTGTACTGAGCCACTTCTTCAGGTAGCGGTGGCCGGGGCCCGACCAAGCTCATATTGCCTTTTAAGACGTTGAAGAGCTGTGGTAATTCATCGAGGCTGTACTTACGGATAAAGTGCCCGACCCGAGTAATCCGCGGGTCGTCCTTCATCTTAAACATCGCCCCTTCGATTTCATTTTGGGTCAGCAGTTCCTTTTTTAAGGCATCGGCGTTTTTCACCATCGACCGCAACTTCCACATCCGGAAGCGTCGGCCATTTTTGCCGATCCGTACCTGACTGTAAAAGGGACTGCCAAAGTCGTCGATCATGATCCAAATTGCCAGGATCAAGAAGAGCGGCGACAAAAAGATTAAACCCAGCGCACTTAAGATCGTGTCGAAGAATCGCTTGAAAAAACGATAGAGATATTGCTCGCGCGGTCGCACGACAATGGGGCCGTGCTTGGCGCGTTGATCACTCTGCATTCTTACCCCCCTTTTTTCTTAGAATAAGCCCAAGAACTTCTTTTTTTTCTTTAATGGTTGCCAATGCATCGTGACCAGATCACCATTGATCAAGGCTTTCGCATTGGCCTGGTACTGATTGGCAACATCCTGGCCGAATTGCTTAGCCAACTTAGCGAACCCTTCGCCCAGTTCGTATTCACGGTGCGAGAGCGCATGGGCATCGGAAGCCAAAATTGTCCCCTGGCCAGCTTGAATGAACTGGGTCGTGACCTTTTCAATTTCCTTGCCAAAGGTCCCTAAGTAGGAACTGGCAGTTAATTGGGTCAGGCAGCCATTTTGCAAGAAATCGGCTAAGAGTTCCGGCTTGTTAAGGATTTGCTTATTGCGCTCCGGGTGCACAATCACCGGGGTGATTCCGCGCTGCTGAAGCTGGAAGATTACTGATTTAGCATAGTTTGGCACTTCGCTGCTCGGAAATTCCAGCAACATGTACTTGCCGTCGGCATCTGTAAAGAGGATGTCATCATCATCCAAAGCGGGAATAATTCGATCACTTAACCGCACTTCCTGGCCAGCAAAGATCGTCAGTGGAATGTTAGCATCCTTCAAGGCCGCTTGAAAAGCCGTCGCCGCTTTTAAGACCTCCGCCTTATGGTTGACGTAGCGCCCGTTCAAATGGTGCGGTGTCACCACGGCGTGGCTGACCCCGTCATTCACGGCGTCTTGTGCTAATTTTAATGACGTTTCCAAATCCGGTGATCCATCATCTAAGCCCGGCAATAAGTGACAGTGCAGATCGATTAAACCCATGAGACCTCCTCTTTCCCCTACTAAGGCAGGGTATCAATTTCTTTAATTACTTTTCTTCTTCCCCGTAGCCATAGCCGTAACCATAGCCGTAAGCGGCGTCTTCGCCGTCGACATCGTTCATCACGTAGCCAAGCAAGCGGGCCTTGGAAATTTTGAGCATTTCCACCGCCCGGGAAACGGCCGCCTTTTGGGTCACCCCGGCCCGAACGACTAAGATCACGCCGTCGAGCTTGCCGGACAAGGCTTGGGTGTCGGTTACTTCCAACAACGGTGGCACGTCGAGGACAATGATGTCATAAATTGGTTCGACCGCGTCCAAGAAGGCGGTCATCCGCTGTGAGTTCAACAGTTCACTCGGGTTCGGCGGCACCGGCCCGGCCGGTAAGACATCGAGGTTTTCCACGCCCGAGTCCATGATCACCTGGCTCAGGTCGATTTCGCTGACCGCACTGGTCAGGACCGTCGTCAGCCCGTGGTGGTTTGGCACGCCAAAGGTGGTGTGCAAAGTCGACCGGCGCAAGTCGGCGTCGATCAAGAGGACCCGCTTACCTTCTTGGGCCCAGGTGATGGCGACGTTGGCCGTTACCGTCGACTTCCCTTCACTAACGTTGGATGAAGTGAAGGCGACCCGGCGCAGCGGCTTGTCGACACTCATAAAGTGAATATTGGTCCGGATCGTCCGGAATTGTTCCGCGACTGGATTCTTCGGGTCGGCCACCGTGATCAGCATTGCCCCGTTGTCCATCGTATCAGTGGAGTATTTCTTATTCTTTCGTTTAAATAAACCCATGCTTTCTTCTCCTCCCTAGACCCGGCGCGTCCCGGCGTTGGTGTTGATTTGGCGCAATTGGAAGTTCTTGTCCATCCGGATCTTGCCGACTCGGCCGAGGTTGGTTAAGCCCAGTTCGTCGGTCATAAAGTCGTCATCGCGGACGGTCGTGTCCATCAAATCACGCAACACGATCCAGGCAAAGGACAGCAAGAGCCCGAGCACCGCCCCGGCCAGGGCAAAGAGCTTTGGCCGCGGGAAGGATGGCTTAGTGGGTGTCGTCGCCTTGGAGACGATTGTGACGTTGTTGACTGACATCACCGACTTGATCTTCTTCTTAAAGGTCGAAGCAATCGTGTTGGCGACCGCCTTGGCTTCAGCTGGATCATTAGCCTTGGCACTCAAGGCAAAGACTTGGGAGTTGGATTGGGTCTTGATGGAGACCATGCTCTTCAAGTCCCCGGCTGACAAGTCGTAGGCCTTGCCGTGGCTGCGCACCGCCGGCTTAGCGGCCCGGACCAGTTGCTTGGTCCCGTCGGCTAAGGTTTCGTACTTGGCCGGTTGGGCTTCCTTGATCACCTTGACCGGATTGGACAGTTCATCACTGGCCGCCCCGAGGATCACCTGATTGGTGATGATGTCCTTGTAGGTGTTGATCATGTTGACGTCGGCCTGTTGGTTGGCGTAAGCCTGGCCGTTATTATTGTTGTTCTTTTGGTTGACCAGAATTTGGGTCGTCGCCGTATATTGGGCCGGAATTACAAAGGCCGCCAAGCCCCAGGCAATTGCCCCGAGGCCAATCGTCCAGACAATAAAGAGGCGAAAGTGCTTCTTACAAAGCGCCAACAAGCGGCGCAGATCAATCGTGTTTTCTTGTTCCATGCTTAATCATTCTCCGTTAAATTTACCGTATTCAGCCCCAGGGCCGTGCGAATTTCATTTGAGATCCGTTGCATTTCGTTCGACGGGACGACTTCAAAGGATTGACCATCGATATTTTGACTCCGCCCTTGGGCGTGATCAGACTTGACGGTCTTGGTAGCGTTCCGGTAGTCCAGCGCCACCTTGGTCATATCGCTCAAGGAGAAGTCGGTCTGTGATTCACTGGCGATCGAATTCAAGAACTTTTGGTTCAAGATCGCCTTGTAGGAGGCCGTCTTCTTTAAGAGGGCCATGATGATAATCCGTTGCCGCTTTTGGCGCCCGTAATCCCCTTCAGGATCGTCGTAGCGCATCCGCGAGAAGGCCAGGGCTTTCTTCCCATTCATGTGGTAAGTCGTTCCCTTGGTGAAGTGGTAACCTTCGTAATCAAAGGTCAGCGGGGACGTAACTTCGACACCGCCGATCTGGTTGATTGCCTTTTCCAGGCCGCCCATGTTTACCAGTAGGTAACCATCGATCGGCACTTGGTAGTACTTTTGAATCGTCTTAATCGTTTCCTTGACCCCGCCGTACGTGTATGCGGCGTTGATCTTGGCCGGCGATTCATCGGCATAGTCCGGCAGGTTGACCTTCATATCCCGCGGCAAGCTGACGATCGTCGTCTTGCCCTGCTTAGGATTGACGGTCATCATCATAATCGTATCCGTCCGCCCCTTGTAGGACCGCCCCAGGGCCCCAGTATCGGTCCCGAGCAACAGGACGTTGATTGGCTGCTTGGCCTTCAATTTCTTGGGCAGGTCGGTCTTAATCCCCGACGGTGAGTACATCGTGTTGGTGGCGACGCGGACGTTGCGCCAAGCCATTCCGACAAAGAAGAGGGCCACGAGGGCCAAAATCCCGATTAAGGACCAAATCACCCGCATCATCACCTTACGCCGGTGGTGGCGGTGGTGATGATGATGATGGTGGTGCTCGGGTTGATATTGCTGTTGTTCTGGATCCATTTTAATCCTCCCGGATTTTCGCATAAATTCAGCCGTCCCGGGTTTGGAGCGGCTTGCGACAAAACTTAAACGGCAGTTTTACCATTTAAAAAGAGAGCTTTGGCCGCTGAAGTAACCTTCAACGTCGCGACTCTCCCCCAAAAACTCTTTTTAAGAACATCTTAAAATTTACCCTTGATTTACTGTTGTGTCAATACTTTGCCGGCCTTTTCGCCGGCTGGGGCCACCCGGAATTTTGTCCCAATTGGCCACCAAGCCCGGTTTGACGGTCATTAGGGGCCTAACCGTTTGCGAAATTTTATCGTATGATTATTTTTGTTTTTGATCCCTACCACCCCGGAAAAAGCCCTTCCGCCTTTGGTATACCGGGCCAAAATCCGGGGCGGTGGTCTCTTCATATTTTGCTGAACGGTGAGCAGACTGTGAAGGAATGATGATTTTTCGCAATTGACCACTGCGTCTCGTGAGATACGACATATTTAGAAATCTGCGCCAGGTCCGCGGAACAGCCAACTGGCGCAAAAGGCTGATCTGGCGCAGGTTTGCCAATGACGTGGCGTAAATCTGCAGATCTGTCGTATGTCTCCCAGCGGGGCGTGGGACGAAGCGACCTTGAGCAACGACTACTTATTTAACCGGGTGATGCAGCAAAAGCACGCCCTCTTGCCGACCCTGCAGCGGTTAGTCCCGGAGCTGGCAATCAAAAAGCTGGTCCACATCACGACCCAGCACAGCTTTAAGGCCACTTACGACAGCCGGGGCTTTCGCTTGGACATCTTTGCCGAAGACCAAAATGGCCGCCGGCTTGATTTGGGAATGCAGGTCGTTAACCACCACGACCTGCTGAAGCGGGCGGCCCTGCTACCAAGCGATGATGATTGACGAACAGCTCGCGGAAGGTGATTTTTACCAGCGGCTACGGCCGGTCTACGTGATCTTTATTACCATGTTTGATCCCTTCGGCGGCCACCACCAGGTCGATCACCATCGGCTGTACTCCGAGCATGCCGACCAGCAGCGCCTGCCGTCCCTGGTCAACTACCTCTTTATCAATGCCGCCAGCGATGAGGAGACTACCGCCCCATCCCTCTGCCGCTTGTGCGCCTTTATTCGGGACGGCACAGTTGATCCCAGTGATCCGCTTATTTTAAAATTAGAGCAGGTACAACGAAAAGCGAAACAGAATAAGAAATGGAGGCGTGAGGCTATGCGTTACAATTTAGCTGCGCAAGACGCCAAGTGGGCGGAATTACAGGCGAAAGAACAAGGGATGGACCAAGCCATGTTGGCAATGATCGAAACTTTGGCCGAACAACTCATGCCGAAAGAGCAAATCATCACCACCATTGCAAAAGCCCGGAAGCTGTCACTGTTAGCAGCCCGGCAGTACTATAATCAATTGATGCTGTCCAAATAGACCTTTAATATGTCGCCCCCGCCCCGGTTTTTTCTCACGGCGGGGGCTTATTTTTTTGAAAACACCGTCAAATTAAAAAGTTAAGAATTCGCCCTTTTGACGTATATATAAAGTAGAGGGGTAACACTCCTCGAAAAATCGACAGGAGGCGAACATGATGCCAGAGAACTTAGCCCAGGAACGTGCAGCCCTACGTGCCGAGTGGCAACGCAAAACGATCAAAGACGACCCGATCTTTGGGACGGTGATGACCAATCCGACTTTGTACGCCGAACTGCTCCGGCGGGAACTACCGGAATTGACGATCCAGTGGGTCAAGGACGCCGATCCCCAGCACACGATCCAGGCGACCCCAACGGCCAAGGGGATTCGGATCGACGTGTATGCGCGGGATGATCAGAACCGGACTTACACGGTTGAAAAGGAGCAAGACAGAAATCGTGATTGCACAGCAATCGATTTCGTCGTCTTGCCCTCGCGAGGCTGACTAGGGTTCTGCCGGCACGGCAGGTTCCAGTCAGCTACCGCCGCAGATGGTCAACGAGCATAACCTGCCCTTCCGGATGCGCGAGTACCAAGAGCTGATGGACCAGGAAATCTTGAACATCGGCGATGATTACGACAAGTTGGCCGACTACCCGACTTACGTGATCTTTTTCTGCAACTTTGACTACTACCAACGGGCTTGGCCCGCTATCAATTTGAATTCCGCGAAAAGTGGCACCCCGAAATTACCGCCGGAGATTTAAGGACGATGGTCGTCTTTAATACCAAAGCGCAAGATTACGAACATGCCACTGAGATCCGCCCTTTTCTTGACATGATCCGCGGGACCGTTGATACTAAAGATAAGTTTATTGCCGCGGTAGACGCGGAGGTCCAAGATATCCGCGCCGATAAACAACGGGAGGCGAGGTTTATGAAGGAACAAATTGAACGGCGCCGCGAGTTGCACAAGAGTCGGGAAGCAGGGCAAATACAAGAACGGAATAAAAACACATTAGGGCTGATTAAAGCGTTAGAGAAACGTGGGATGACTACACCAGAGATCGTTGCCATGATTGCCGATACACAATCCATTTCCCAAGCTGAAGCGCAAAAATATTATGATCAGCTAGTTGTTGCCAGTTAAGTTAAGTTAAACGCCCCAAGCGAGAATCGGCTTAAATCCTCGCTTGGGGCGTATTTTTTAGCTACGATTGCAGACAGATTGACCGCCATTTCCACTTACTTATTTTCAGTATAACTAGTTTTAGTATAATACGATTTAGTAAAACTAGACTTACTAAAAACGTTTTCATTAATGGATAAGTTAACCTACGAAAAAAGCGACCAGCCTCTGCTGATCGCTTCTAAAGAGTTGGGCTAGCTGGATTCGAACCAGCGCATGACGGTACCAAAAACCGTTGCCTTACCGCTTGGCCATAGCCCAATTTGTAAGTCATCATTTGACGACTTCATTAGTATAGCAAATTCAGCGGTAATTACAAGGGGTAATCCCAACTTTTTTAACATTTTTGGTCTAGGCGCCCTGGTGATGCCGGACCCACCAGGTAATTCCGGCTAACAGTGCGGTCCAGGCCAGACCAATCAAGCTGATGATGTCCCCCACTCGCAAGCCCGGCACGTGGTAGGTCAACTTAATCCGGTGGTTCCCCGCCGGCAGGGCCAAACCGACAAAGGCGGTATTGGTCCGCAAGACTGGGGCCGGGTGGCCATCAACGGTCGCCGTCCAGCCCTTGGAATACGGAATCGACGAGGTCAAGACCCCGTAGCGCGACGTGGTCAACTGCCCGCTGACCGTGTTCGGCGCGAAATGCAATTTTCTCAGCCCGTGGGCTTGGATTTGGCGCACTTCGCTTTGGTACTTGTCCCCCAGCCGCGCGGCAACCACCTGATACTTCAAATGGTAGGTGCCGAGCTTAGTCGGCTTAAAGGTCAACTGGGTCGGTAGGTGCTTGGCAAAGTAGCCAACGTTCATCGTCCCGTTTTTAACGACCTTAAAGAAGGACAGGACGCTTTGCTTGGGCTGGCTGATCTTTTCGGTCCCGTACTTGCTGGTCAGCTGCAGGGTGTAGCTGATGTCCGGCGAACCATTAATGAGGTGGTAGCGCCAGTACTTGTACCAGACCGACTTTTCATTTAAGGCCGCGCCCGGATTAAAATTGGCGGTTTGCTTAGCATGGGCCATTTCCGCGGCTAATTGCTGCTTGAGGGTCAGTGGCTGATACTTAATCGTCTGAAATTCGACGTGGAGCTCACTTTCCTTAAGTCGCTTGGCGAATTGTTTGTTGGTCAATTGTGGTAAGACCAGCTGGTAGGTCTCCTCGGCGTCGCGGTAGTGCAAGTTCGCCGGGTTGACCTGGTTAAAGCGGTTGGAAATCAGCTGACTCTTGAGCTTGACGACGTTACCCGTTAAATCCGCCGGCGTCAGCTTCTGAGCCACGTGGTCTGCAACGACCACCCCACTGGCCAGTGCCCGCTCCTTAGCCGTCGGCCCCAACTGGCGGTATTGAGCCGGGGTGATGGCGGTGCTTTGCCAATACAAGAGCGGGAAGTTTTGCTGGCTCTTGAGCCGGACGGTTTGGATCGGCGGCAGATCCTCCTTCCTGATTGCCCCCGCTGGTTGCTTGGCATTGTAATCGTATTGGGGCGCTGTCGCCTGATCCAAGAAATACCCCTGCGGCCACTTAGTTGCGTTAGCACCGTTGGTTTGGACAAAGAGATACTTGACCCCTAAAAAGTTCAGCCAGACGCTCCGGTCATCGACCTGCCGCAGCGGGACGTTGGCCTGGTACTGGGTGTTTTGCAAGTCCTGGCTGAACTGACCGAGGTACTTATTTTGCAGCGAGTAGTAGGAATCAATATTGTGCATGCCAGTCGTCAAGTCATTATCATTCAAGACGTCGCTAACAATGTCATTTTGACTGAGCGTCGAAACCCGGTAGGTCGGCTGCTTACTCAGCCCCTTTTCCAAGCCCCCGTAACGCTGGGTGGTCAAACGCTGGTAAGCGCCGCGCGGCAGCATCGCGCTGGCGAAGTCCCCGTTGTACGGGAAGGCAGCGTAAATGGCGTTAAAGCCGGCGTTGGCCAAGATCAAGGCCAGCAGCCACCGCCCCGGGTGGGCCACCACCCCCGCGTGAATCAGCCACAACAACAGCAGGCCACCCAACAGGCAGGTCAACGGTACAAAGAGGGCCGCATCATTTTTAAGGAAGTAAGTGGCCAAGACGACCAGCAGGTAGACCCCGGTCGCCCACGACATTACCAGCAACTGGTGGCGGGTCAATTCACCGACGTGTTGGAGAAGGAAGCAGACCGCCATGGCGATCGGCAAATAAATCAGCAAGGTCCAGCGGTTCGAGGCCGCCATCAGCCCATTGAAAAAGGCGCCAACCGCCGGAATCAAAAGCATTACCAAGGCGAGGGCCAAGCTGAGCGCCAACAACGGGTAACGTTTGGGCTGCAAGTAAACGTAGACCAGGGCCAAGAAGCCAAAGGAAACAATCCCCAGCGCCGCCCAGAACATAAAGGACCACTGGCCGCCGTTAATCAAGGCCTTGGGCAAGAAAAGGTAGTAATACGCCGGGTAGGTCGTCAGCCCATTGGCAAAGGTCGAACCGGCCCGGGTGGAATTCATGACGGTCAAAATTTCTGGTACTAACAAGACCGCGCTTAGCAGCAGACTCGTCACCGTTGCCAAGCCCAGCTTCAAGATGGTGACCCCGTAGTCCAAGCGCCCCCGGTAATGGGTCAGCACCCGCAAGACCAGGAACAAGAAGGTCCCGATCCCCAGCACGTAAGCCAGGTAGTAATTATTGACCAGCATCCAGACAAAGGCCCCGGCCAGCGGCCACCACGAGCCCCCCTGCAGGATTCGTTCGACCTGCACGACTAAGAGTGGGAACAGGATGAAAGTGGTGGTAAAAAAGGGCTGGGCTAAGCTGGCGTAGAGCAAGTAAGAATTAACCAGGTAGACGACCGCCCCGGCCACGATCACCCAATCGGCCAGCTTAAAGTGGCGGGCAAACCAGACAAAGGCCAGCCCGGCACAGTACAGGCGCAGCACCACCATCACCTGGTAGGCCAAGACCATTTTGCCAGCCGGAAACAGCAGGGCCAGGTAAGCAAAGACGTCCCCGATCGTGTAATAGGAAAAGATCGCAAAGGTATCCGACCCCAGCCCCATCCGCCAGGACCACCACTGGTGCGGGCCCAACGGGTGGGTCAAAAAGTGTAAGACGGCCTTGCGATATTCAATCAAGAGCGGGACGTGCTGATTGAGCGGATCCTTATTCCAAATCAAGCTGTTGCCCGTCACCAGGTAGGTGCCGTACACACAAGCCGCAATTAAAATAAAGACCAGGCTATACAGCAGATAGACCCGGCGCTGCTTGGACTGGGCAAATGAAAATTCCATCGTAATTCCCCTTGGTAAAAAATTAACGGCCGTGGTAATTGCTTACCACGGCCGTTGATGAATCGGGAAAACAGGATTCGAACCTGCGACCCCCTGGTCCCAAACCAGGTGCTCTACCAAGCTGAGCTATTTCCCGAAGTGAAGTCCTTGTCATTACCTGACAACAGTTAAATATGTTACCGGTCACCAGGGCAAATGTCAACCACTTTCGTTAATTTTTTTAAGTTCGCTTCCCCACCGCAAAATTTGCCCCAGCAGGGCCGTCGTTTCCGCTGGAACACTGGTGGGCGCAGCGTGCCGGTGACAGGGGACGGACTGTCCCCCGCCCCCGAAAGCTCACCGGCTCTATTATACCAGACCGCTGGGCGGGGGCTGGTTAAATTTTGGCAAAGTCCCGCGGCAATTCAAAACGCCCAGCTCTTCTGCTGAGCTGGGCGTCTAAATGCGCTTAAGCCGTGATAACAAGTACCCCGAATTGGATTAACTACCTAAACTTCCCAAACCCGCAATTCCACCACCACCGCTAAAAGGGCTTCAAAATCACTTCGATCAAAGCCCAAGCGTACCATCTGTTGTTGTAATTGCTTTTCGGTGGCCAAACTGGCCCCAGGCTGACTGGCCAACTGCAACCAATGGGTAAATTCCTGCATGTCATTTCCTCCCAACGAAAAAAAGTAGGTCCCCTTTTAAAGGCCCTACTTTATATATACGCGGTTTCGGCTGATTTTTAACTTTTAATTTTGGCATATTTGGCAAATTGACGCGTCGCTTTGGCCACATCATGGGCCCCCAGCACCAACGAAATCACCGCCGTCCCGGCCACCCCGGTGGTCCAGACAGTGGCTAAATTGGTTGCGTTAAGTCCCCCGATCGCCACGACCGGGTGGCGACTTTGAGCTACCAACGCCGCTAGCCCCGCAACCCCTAGGGCCGGATCGGCATCCGCCTTCGAAGTCGTCGGAAAGACCGGCCCACTGCCCACATAGGCCACGCCGGACAATTGATTGGCCCGCGCCACTTGGGCCGCCGTCGCACAAGAGTAGCCGACAAAGAGCCCCGCGGCTTGGGCGGCCGCGAGCACCGCTTCAATTCCCTGGTCGCGTTGGCCGACGTGAATCCCGTCCGCCCCCAGCTCGCGGGCCAGGGCGAGGTCGTCATCGACCACGAAGGGACAATCGTACTGGCGACATAGCGCGCGCAACCGATGTCCCAACTGGATCCGAGCTACCCCGGTCAAAGCGCCAGGTCCCTTTTCCCGGTACTGAAACATGGTAATGCCGTTTTGCAAGGCAAGTTCAACTTTGGCTAACAGCTGGTCGGGCCGCCCCTGGGTATCCTGGCTCCCGCCCACCAGGTAGGCTTTTAACATCGTGGTTTCAAATCTCATCTTTACTACACCGCCCAATGATTTAAGGGGCCGTGACCGTGCCCCACTTGAATGCCTTCCCGAATTGTTGCCGTGACGTAGGCCTTGGCCACCCGGATCGCCGTTGCCAAGTCGACTCCCTTGGCTAATTCCGCCGTAATGCAAGCCGAAATCGTATCGCCAGTGCCGTGGGTATTAGCGGTCGCCACCCGCGGACTGGTCAGCCAAAAGTCCCGTCCGTTTGCCAGTAAGACGTAATCCACCGCCGCTTGGTCTGCGCCCAAGTGACCACCCTTGACCAAAACATTGGCCGCTCCCAGGGCCTGCAAGTGTTCAGCCGCCTGGCGCATCTGGGCTTCCGTCCGGATCTTTTGGCCGGTTAAAACCTCGGCCTCGGGCAAATTTGGCGTGATTAAAGTGGCCAACGGCAAGAGCTGGTCGCGAACGGTGGCCACGGCCTCATCAGCCAAGAGCGGCGCCCCACCCTTGGCAATCATCACCGGATCAACGGTTAGCGGACCAAAGTCGTAGCGCTGCAGGTTTTGGACCACCGTTTGTACCGTCTGGGAATCAGCCAACATCCCGGTTTTGACTGCTTTAATTTGGAGGTCCTCCGCCAAAGCAGCAAACTGAGCATCAATCATGGCCGGGGGTAGGACCTGGGCCCTTTGGACGCCGCGGGTATTTTGGGCCGTGATTGCTACCAAAACGGTGGTTGCAAAGACGTGGCGCATTTGCATCGTCTTCAAATCCGCCTGCATCCCGGCCCCACCACCGGAATCAGAACCCGCGATTGAGAGGGCCTGGGGGAATTGTGGCTTAGTCATTAGTCTGCACCGCCTTTCCAAAGTCGTGTGGGGCTTGAGCGAGCACCGTCAGAAAATTGCTCAGCCAGTGCCCAAGCTGCCCGTCATCCGCCTGGGCGCCGGCCTGACCAAAGTAGGCCGTCCCTAATTCGGCCGCCGTCAAGGGGGCCATTGGTAAGGTCAAGCAACCGGCTAAAAAGGCCGATAACATATCCCCGGTCCCAACCACTTTGGGCATCAGCGGACTGCCGCCAGGCAGCGCCTTGGTATGCTGGCCATCACTGACGTAATCGACCGGGCCCGACAAAACGACCAGACAAGCGTGGCGCTTGGCACAGGCCGCTGCCACCTGGGCCAAGTTGGACTCGGTCCCCGCGTCAATCCCGTGACCATGGCTGGTCGCCCCCGCCAAAACCGCAATCTCGCTGGCGTTGCCCCGAATCAGGGTTACCGGGCCGGCCAAAAGCTCGGTGATCAGCTGCCGGCGCGCCTGGCTGGCCCCGACCGCCACGGGATCCAGGACCAACGGCTTCTTGAGTTGGCGCGCGGCGGTAACAACGGCCCGTAAGAGGGCCGCTTGTTCGGCCCCAACCGAGCCGATATTGACGACCACGGCATCCGCCAAGGCCACCAATTCCGCGGCTTCGGCCGGGTCGCTCGGCATCAAGGGCGACATGCCCGCCGCACTGAGGCAATTAGCGACGGCCCCAGCGGTGATAAAATTCGTGACCGCTAACACTAGCGGTCGCTGCTGCTGCAGACTAGTAATTAATTGAACTTCCATTTGCCATTTCCTTTCCGGAACGGCCAGGCCGGGAAACGAAAAAACGCGTTGCGATGAGTCAACTCACCCGCAACGCGCGATCCCTACTTGATCGGCTTGGTAACGTCCCTTCGCGAGTCTTAACTCCCAGGTTCAATGGATCCGTACGTTTGCGTACATCTCAGCCCGGCTCACGGGCACTCCAGTTACTTAAATTAGTCTAATTATAACCCTTTTTTCACATCACGGCAACCGCGCCGGGCCCGGCGCACTGGGTTAGTCGTCCGGCCTGATCAATCACGATCGCCCGGACTTGGGGCAATTGGGCCACCGTTTGTTCAATCGTCGCCCGGTCCTGGCCAAAGAGCATCGTTGTCCAAATTTCGCCATCAACTGAGCGTGGCGAGATGATCGACAGACTGGTAATCTGGGCCGGGGTTGGGTAACCAGTGTGCTTATCAAAAATATGGTGGTAAAAATGATTGTGCGCCTTTAAATTCCGTTGGTAGATCCCGGAGGTCACGATCGATTGGTCGCGCAAATTCAAGACCCGCCGGTAAGTCCCCAGCGGCTGGGCTGGATCTTGTAGGCCAACGTGCCAATTACCATCGGCATTGGTCCGCTTGCCGCCGATCACGACCACGTTGCCGCCCAGGTTCAGCAAGGCTGACTTCACCCCCGCGGCGCGCAAAAAATCGGTCAGCAAATCGGCAATGTAGCCCTTGGCCAGCGCGCCGAGATCAAGCTCCATCCCCGGTTGGGTCAAGTAGACCGTTTGCCGCTGAGCATCCAATTCAATCTGGTGCGGGTCAGTCAGGGCCAGGCGGGCCTGGATCTGTTCATCACTAGGTTTATGGGCATCGGCAAAGCCAATGTGCCAGAGTTTAACCAGCGGACCGAGGGCAATATTGAGATTGCCGTCCGGCCTTAAACTGTACTTTTTGCCCAGGGCAATCAAGTCAAATAATTCCGGGGCCACTGCAACGGGGGCCACGCCGGCCTGGTGGTTGACCTGCATTAATTCGGCCGCCTCATCATTGGCCGAGAAGCGGTGTTCGTATAGTTTCAGCCGCGCGACCACCGAATCGGCCAGCGCCTCCCCCTTAGGATCATCAATTTGTACGTCAATTACGGTCCCCATCAAGTGGACCCGGCGGGTTGCCATCATTTGCCGTCCTTCCTTTCTTTTGGTAAGTCGTTGTTTCCAGTGTACCCCAGGCCAGCCCGCTTGCAAAGCATTAAAAAAGGCGGGCCGCACCTGCCCCGCCGAATAACACTAACCGAAGAAACCAATCACCGTCTTGACACTGGCAAAGGCCATGAAGGCGACCACGATCCAGCCGGTGATCGCCAGCCAAAGCGGATGGCGGTAAGCCGCGCCCATGATCTTTTGGCGACCAGATGCCACCAGCAAGATTGCCAGGGCAATCGGCAGGATAAAGCCGTTCAAGGCCCCCACCACGACCAGCACCTTAGCCGGTTGGCCGATAAAGACAAAGACCACCGTCGCAAAGGCGATAAAGCCAATCGTCAAAGCATCACGGTACTTGACCGACCGCCCGCTAACCGCGTAATCCAAGAAGGAGGTCGACGTAAAGGTCGAGCCGATAATCGACGACATCCCGGCCGCAAACAGCAAGAGGCCGAAGAACTTGTAACCAAAGGCCCCCGCCGCGGTCTTAAAGATCGAGGCCGCGGGGTTGGTTGGATCTAAAGTCGTACCGGCCACGACGACCGCCAGCCCAACCAAAAACAGCATCACCCGGATGACGGAAGCCAGCCCGATCCCGGTCAAGGCCCCCAAGTTGACGTACTTCAAATCAGCTTGGCCCTTAGCGCCACCTTCAAGGAGCCGGTGGCCCCCCGCAAAGGAGATGTAGCCCCCGACGGTCCCACCGACAATCGTCAGGATCGAGTAGAAGTCAATCTTAGTTGGCGCAACGGTGTGAACCGCCGCCGTCGCGTACGGAATCTTAGTCACGCACAACATGTAGACCAAGACCAGCACCGCAATCACCGCCAGGGCTTGGACCGTCCAGTCGACGACCTTCAAGGCGTTGCGCACGATCAAAATCACGATGGCAATTACCGCCGAGATAATCGCCCCGGCCGCGACGGGAATGCCAAACAACACGTTCAACCCTAAACCGGCCCCGGCAACGTTCCCAATGTTAAAGAAGAGGCCCCCTAGGGCCACCAGGGCGGACAGCAGGTAGCCCAAGCCCGGGACCACGTCATTGGCAATCATTTGGGCCCGCTTGCCGGCCACGACGATCACCCGCCAGATGTTTAACTGAACAATAATATCAACCAGAATACAAATTAAAATCGCAAAGCCGAAGTTGGCCCCTTCAGCCTGGGTAAAGGTCGCCGTTTGGGTCAAAAAGCCCGGGCCGACCGCTGACATCGCCATCAAAAAGGCGCCCCCGATCGCCGCCTTCTTGACGGCGGCGTGGCGGCTAGCCGCCGATAAATCACGTCCGTTTTGCATTGTATCACCTCTGTTCTTTCTTATGCCAACTGCATTAAGCTAAATTTAACCCGCGCTGATTTCAATCCCTTGGGCCAGCATCGCCGCCCGCAATTCTTTAACCAGGGCCAGGGCGGCTTCGTTATCGCCATGGACACAAATCGTATCGACTTGCAACGGGACCGTTTCCCCGGTAATGGCGGTCACGGCTTGGTTTTCCACCATCGCCACGGCCCGGGCCGCCACCTGCTGGGCATCCGTCAGTACGGCGCCGGCCTGGCCGCGCGGCACCAGAGAACCGTCCGCCTGGTAGGCCCGGTCGGCAAAGACTTCCGCGCGGGCCGGCAACCCGACTTCGGCCGCTGCTTGAAGCAGGGCCGAGCCCGCCAGCCCGTACAGGGGCAGGCCGGGATCAAACTGCTTGACCCCCCGACAAATCGCCAGGGCTAAATCGTAATCCTTGGCCGCCGCGTTGTACAAGGCGCCGTGGGGCTTAACGTGGTGGAGGCGGTGGCCCTTGGTAAAGCCCGCCAAGGCCGCGACCTGGTAGGTTACCAGGTGTTCAACTTCCAGCGGACTCATCGCCAAATAGCGCCGACCAAAGCCCTGCCGGTCCGGAAAGCCGGGGTGGGCACCGATCGCCACCCCGCGCTGGGCCGCGACCGCCACGGTCTGGGCCATCACGTCGGGATCCCCGGCGTGCACCCCACAGGCAACGTTGGCCGAGGTAATCAAGCCCATTACCGCTTCATCGTTGCCGACGGTGTAGCGGCCAAAGCTTTCCCCTAAATCACTGTTTAAATCGATTGCGACCATCTTTACTCCCCCTTTGAGCGATTATCCAGCCAGTTGACGTCAGTCGCCAAGCGTTGGAAATCCGGTTCCTGTAAAATTTGTTCCAATAAATCCAAGTTGGTCTTGATCCCCTTGATCACCGTCTCATCAATCACGGCTTGCATCTGCTGGAGGACCCGTTGGCGCCGATCGCCATAGACGATGATTTTGGCAATCATCCCGTCGTAATTGGTCGGCACCCGGTAGCCTTGGTAGAGGGCCGATTCAATCCGGACCCCCTGTCCACTCGGCAGGTGCAAGCCGGTAATTTGCCCCGGCGTTAAGGCGTTGACCCGGCACTCCAGGGCAAAGCCAAACGGTTGGGGCCGGCGGGTACTCAATTCGGCCCCCGCCGCCAAGCGGAGCTGAATTTCCACCAGGTCGGTCCCGGTAATCAGCTCGGTGACTGGGTGTTCAACCTGGATCCGGGTGTTCATTTCCATGAAGTAGTAACTGCCGTCGGGGTTGTAGAGGAATTCAATCGTCCCGACCCCCTCGTAATTCAGCTGGCTGACCGCCTGCTCAGAACGCCGCAACATTTCCTCACGGACGTTAGCCGGCAAGACGACGGCCGGCGCTTCTTCAATCACCTTTTGGTGGCGGGCCTGGATCGTGCAGTCCCGTTCTCCTAAGGCAACCGCGTGCCCATAACGGTCCGCGATGATTTGGACTTCAATGTGGCGCGGGGCCGGCAGGTATTGTTCTAAATACATCCGGTTGTCGTTAAAGGAGGCGACCGCTTCTTCTTGGGCCGTGGCAAACTGCTGGGTCAAATCGGTCACGGAATTAATGATCCGCATCCCCTTACCACCCCCACCGGCGCTGGCTTTCAGCATCACCGGGTAGCCAATTTGATTGGCCTGGGCGCGGGCTTCCGCTAAAGTCGTTACGACCGCTTGGCTCCCCTTGACCACCGGCAAGCCGGCCTTTTTCATCGTCAGGCGGGCGGTTTCTTTATCCCCCAGCATTTCAATCACCGCCGGGCTGGGACCGATCAACTTAATGTGGTTGTCCCGGCAGGCCTGGGCAAAATCAGCACTTTCGGATAAAAAGCCGTAGCCCGGGTGAATCGCATCCGCCCCGGTCAACTGCGCGGCCCCAATCAAAGCAGCAATGTTAAGATAGCTTTGTTCAGCGTTGGCCGGGCCAATGCTGACCGCTTCATCGGCCAACTTAACGTGCAAGGCCTCGGCATCCGCCGCCGAATAAACCGCGACCGTCTCCAGTCCCAAGATCCGGCAGGTCCGAATGATCCGCACCGCGATCTCGCCGCGGTTGGCAATCAGGACCTTGTGGAAGGGCCACTTACTGACCGAATTACTGGATTTGAATAAGTGGTTGTCCATATTCAACCCCCTCCTCATTATTGACCAGGACCCGTTCGACGACGCCATCCACATCGGCGACGACGTTGGTAAAGACCTTCATCGCTTCAATCACGCCGACGATTTGGCCTTGCTTGACCTCATCGCCAACTTGAACGTACGGTGGTTCCTGTGGCGACTTAGCAGTATAGAAGATCCCAACCGTCGGAGCGTTGATCGTATGCCCTTCGACCACGTCGGTCCGCGGGGCGCGAACTGGTTGGTCATCACTTGACATGGCCACTGGAGCCACTGCTTCGACGACCGGAGCCGGCGCCTTCTTCAATTTAATTTTTTCATCGCCCTGTTGGTATTCCAACTCGGTTAGTTCACTGCCTTCCAACAACTTGGTTAAAGTTTCAATCGCTTCTTGATCAATTTTCATCTTGGTCACCCCTTCTAATTTTCACCCTGCCAACCATCAGTCTTCAAACAGGCGGGCAATCCGCTGGCTGGCCACCCGGCTGATCCCGTACGGTGGCTTGTATTTGCCCGTAATCACCGTTTGTTCCAGTTCATCAAGCGGCTGGCGGACGTCGGCCAATAAGGTTTGCGCTGTTGGCAAGTCGATCAACTTAAAGCGAACCTTTTGCCCCGGCTGGCACTGAGCAAAATAACCCAGGTCAACCGTCGCCACCACGGCGATAATCGGGTAACCGCCGGTCGTTTGGCGGTCCGCCAAGAGGACAATCGGCTGCCCGTTGGCCGGGACTTGCAACGCCCCACGCACGGTCGCGGTGGATAAGAGACTGCGCTCGGGCACCGTTAACTTGGGCCCCGTCAGTCGGTAGCCCATCCGATCCGCTTGATTGCTGATTTCGTATTCACTGTCCACGAGCGCCGTTTGGGTCGCTTCATCAAACCAGTCCCACTGCGGGCCCTTGAGCAACCGGATTTCGGCTGGCGTGGCTTGCTCGGGCAGGCGCTCGGCTGGCAAGTGGCGGTGGAAATAACTCGGCAAGACGACCTGGCGCTTGACCGGAAGTAAATCCCCCGCCGCCAGGGCCTGACCGTTGATGCCGCCTAAGTGCAAACGCATCGTCGTCGAGCGGCTGCCTAGCACCGGCTGGGTCTGGATCCCGCCGGCGACGGCCAAATAGCCGACCCGGCCCTTGGTGGCATTACCAATCGTCAAGACATCGCCGGCCTGGACTTGCCAGCACCGGTTGGCCGCCAGTGGTTCGCCGTTGAGGTCGGTCGCAAATTCCGCCCCAGTCAGGGCGATAAAGGTGGGCGCGCTGAACTCAATCGTCGGGCCGAGCAAGGAAAATTCCAAAACCGCGGCTTGTTCGGCATTTCCGACTAAGAGGTTGGCCACCCGGGCCGCCCCCTGATCGATGCTCCCGGACTCGGGGAAGCCATCGCGTTGGTGCTGGGGCCGCCCCGCGTCTTGGACCGTGGTTTGGATCCCCGGCTTTAAAATTTGCAAATAAGCCATTACGCCACCCCCTTTGGTTGGTAGGTCCCGGCCGCGACAGCTTGCTTAATCGTCGCAAATTCCGCCGCTGATACCGCTTGAAAACGAATCAAGTCACCCGCGTGATAGAAGCTTTGCGGATGCGCCGGGTCATAGAGCTTGAGTGGGGTCTGGCCGATAATGCGCCAGCCCCCCGGGGACGCCACTGGGTAAAAGCCCGTTTGGGCCCCGGCAATCCCGACGCTGCCGGCCGGAATTTCTAAGCGGGGTTCGGCCAAGCGGGGCATGGCAATCTCATCGACGACACTACCCATGTAAGCAAAGCCCGGCAAAAAGCCCATAAAGTAAATCAGGTAATCCCGGCTGGTGTGCTTGGCAATCACTTCCTCGGCACTACACTTGGCAAAGGCCGCTACATCGGCCAGGTCCGGCCCAAATTCGCCCCCGTAACAGACTGGAATCAGCCAGGTTTGGTGGGGCGCCAGTTTGGCTTGCATTGCCGCGTCAATCAACGGCGTCAGCTTTTTCATGACCATCTCCGTCGTGGCCATCTGCCCGTTGAAAGTCACCGTCAGCGTTGCATACCCCGGAATCACGGTCTTGACCATTGGTAAATGGGCCGCCAGCACCGCCTGCCCGATGGTTTGAAGCCGTTGATTGACCGCCGGATCAATCGTCGTCCCCATTTCAATGGCGACCGCCTGATCACCCACTGGAATCATTCGATAATCCATTCCTTCACCTTCCTTGCTTTTTTCCGTGCCGACCTCGGTTCGTCCGCGTTGGTTTGATTAATTTTTTATGAGAATAGATTAATTTTAGGGGGTGACGATTAAATTGTCAAAATTGAACCCCTAATCACCACCTAATTACCCAATTTTCACTTAACCTTTCAAAGTTAAATTGGCGAACCGACTTATTTTTTCTAATCAAACCGCCGGTCGGCACTTTCTAAAACCACAAACTTAATTTTTTTTGATAAAAAACAAAGCCCAGAAACCATCGACTGTTCACTTGGTTCCCGGGCTTTGTGTATTCAACTGCGCTTGCTTAGACCAACTTCCCCACGACCGGCAACAAGGCTAACTTCTTGGCCCCGTGGGGAGAGTCCTCATGTAAAGCCTTGGTTACGTCTTGGCCGGCTTGATTGCCATGGTGGCGCCCATTCGGCCAAGCTGGGCTGTTGGTGACATCGTACACGACCCCATCCACGGCGACATAGGCTGGTTGGCCATTTTGGCCGTCATATTGGGCTAACTGTGCTAAGGTAAAGGTTTTTTCCGTCATGTTGCTCATCCTCCTTTATTTTTACCTATTATAACATTAAGCACTTTCCACGTTAATTATTAACCTCGCCACTGGTAAGCTTTTAAGGCGACATGGGTCGGATCGCGCAGGCTGACCCCCTCGGCGGCCAACAAGCGCGCTTGCTCCGCCCAGCCGGGTACCAAACGCCCGGTCGCCGTCACCACCCGGTGGCAGGGATAATGCACAGCCTGGGGCGCAGTACCTAAAATCCGCCCCACCAGACGCGCGTGACGGGGCCGACCAATCCGCTTGGCAAGCTGCCCGTAAGTCGCCACCTTCCCGCGCGGAATCAAGGCCACTTGGGTCAGAACTTGGTCAATCAATTGTTCAT
>NHCFJ05603__coassemble_867_pt1 | contig 19115 bp, 11 predicted proteins | sample NHCFJ05603__metabat2_high_PE_032 | metagenome-assembled genome bin NHCFJ05603
ACCAAGAACTCAAATCTTTGTCAACAACAATTTTGAGTTCTTGGCGTTGCCACCGCAGCGCCGAAGCTTTATCGCGGTGACAACGATATATAACTATACCCGTCTCCTTAGGATCCGTCAAGCCCTTTTTAGCAAAAAAATAAAAAGCCAGCCGCAGCCAGCTTTTCTCCTACTAATCTTGCTGCTGCGACCAGCGTTCTGGCGCTTGACGCCACGCGTGTAAGCTTGCTTTTTGATCGTCAGAAACAATTCCCTGTTTGATGGCTTCATCAATGAGGGTCGTGTAATTGGTAACGGTGTAAAACGGAAGCTTGGCCGCCGCAAAGTTAGCCGTGAGCGCCGGCAATTCGTAACTAAAAATTGCCACAACCCCCAACACTCCACCGCCTGCCGCTTGCACTGCTTTGACCGCGTTCAAAACGCTCCCGCCGGTCGATAATAAATCATCGATGACGACAACTTTTTGCCCCGCCTTTAAGACCCCTTCGATTTGCCGGCCTTGCCCGTGATCCTTAGGCTTTGAACGAACATAAATCAAGGGCTTTTGCAACCGTTCAGCCACTAAAGTTGCGTGCGGAATCCCAGCTGTCGCCGTCCCCGCAATGACATCTACGTTTTCAACCCCAAAGTGAGCCTTAATGTGATCAATCATTCCAATGTAAATATTGCGGCGAACCCACGGATACGAAATCGTCAGCCGGTTATCAGTATAGATCGGGGCCTTCAGTCCACTGGCCCAAGTAAAGGGCGCTTCCGGTCGTAACGTAACGGCCTGAATGTCCAATAAGTTCTTCGCTACAATTTCACGTTGTCCCAACATTTTTATCCCTCCATGAATTCCACTGCAATTTGTTGATAGGCAGCCCGCGGCACCGGCGCCTGCGTAATCGGCCGGCCACAAACAATCGCGTTGGCCCCTAATTGATGCGCTTGGCTTGGGGTTACGACCCGCTTTTGATCCCCCTTTGCTGCTCCCACCGGTCGAATTCCCGGGGTGACACATAAGAAGTGCTCACCTGTGACTTCACGAATTGCCTGCACTTCTTGGGCCGAGCAAACTACCCCGGCTAACCCCACTTGTTCAGCCATCCGCGCATAGCGTTGAACAGTGGCCGCGACTGGCCCCGGGATGCCTTGTTCTTCATTCATAATTCGCTGATCAATCGACGTCAACTCCGTGATTGCCAGCAAGTATGGTTGTGGCTGACCCGCTTCTTTGGCCCCCGTTTGTAGGCCCGTCAAGGCTGCTTGCAGCATTTCACTGCCCCCCGCAGCATGTACGGTCACAAAACTAACCCCCAGCTTCCCCAAGGCGTGCATTGCCCGGCCGACCGTGTTGGGAATATCGTATAATTTTAAATCCAAGAAGACGGCAAAGCCCCGGCGGCGGGCCTCCTTTACAATCGTCGGTCCCGCGGCATAGTACAATTCCATCCCCAATTTAACGATCGGGGCCGGGGTCAATCCCGTGAACTGATCAAATAAAGCTAAGGCTTCTGCTTGCGTAGCCACATCAATCGCCACCATTGGCGCAAATCGTTGCATCATATTCTCCTTTCCCCGCTATGGGTAACAAAAAAAGCAGTCTCGGATTTGAGACTGCCCCGTCGGTGGCCTAAAAAAGCCCCCACCATTGCACCCTCACTGGAGTCCTTAAATAGTGGAAATTCTATTTATTATCAATTGAAATGTCTTCGTGACCATCGTATTCTTCAACTGCCACGTGAACCGTTTCAGCATTGGAAGTCGGGATATTCTTCCCCACAAAATCCGGCCGAATCGGTAATTCCCGGTGGCCCCGGTCAACCAAGACCGCTAACGAAATCCGCTTTGGTCGGCCCAAATCCATCAAGGCATCCAAGGCCGCCCGCACCGTCCGACCCGTGTAAAGCACGTCATCAACCAAAATCACGTGCTTATCAGTAATGTCGACGGCAATGTCGGCATTTTCCACCGTCGGTTCAATGTGGTGGTCGGGTTGGTGGCGATCATCCCGATACAGGGTAATGTCCAATGACCCCACGGGCACTTGGACCCCTTCCAATTGTTCCATCCGCTTAGCCAAGCGCTTGGCCAGGTAGATCCCCCGGGTCTTAATCCCAACAAAGACCAGGTCATCCACCCCTTTATTTTGCTCGATGATTTCATAGGTAATCCGCGTCAGCGCCCGCTTCATACTGGAGCCATCAACGATTTCGTGCGCCACCATCCAACACTCCTTCCGCATTTTTCCCGGTTCAAAAAACTGCCGCCCTTTGGGGGCAGCAGCTCATTTTTCCGCGTCCCCTTTTGACCTCACCGGGTCAATTAAAAGGCCTATTTCGATCCAGTTTACCCGTCTAATTAGGCGCTGTCAACTCCTCCGCCGGGAAAGAAAAAATCGCGCCGCCAAAACGCGCGCGATCTGCTTTCATTATTTTGCTGCTTGCCAGACATCACGGACAATAATCGTTTGATCCCGATCCGGTCCCACCGAAACCGTCGCTAGCTTAGCGTTAGTCAGCTCTTCAATCCGGCGTAAGAACGCTTGGGCATTAGCCGGCAAGTCACTTAACGACTTCGCCTGGGTAATATCTTCATCCCACCCTGGTAATTCTTCATACACCGGGGTGGCCGCTTCCAATTCTTTCAAGCTGGCCGGGTAGTAATCAATGGTTTGCCCATTGAGCTCGTAGGCCGTGGCAATCTTGATCGTCTTTTGGCCGGTTAAGACATCCAACAAGTTCAAGGACAGGTAGTTGATCCCGTCCACCCGGACGGCGTGGCGCATCGCCACACTGTCAAACCAACCAATCCGCCGGGGCCGCCCCGTAACCGTCCCATACTCATGACCGGTTTCCCGTAATTGGTCGCCGACTTCATCAAATAACTCCGTTGGGAAGGGGCCTTCCCCGACCCGGGTCGTGTAGGCCTTGCAAATCCCCACCACAGTGGTCAACTTATTGGGCCCGACGCCGGCCCCGGTCGCTGCACCACCCGCCACGGGCGTGGAAGAAGTTACGTAAGGGTAAGTACCGGCATCAATATCGAGCATCGTCCCTTGCGCTCCTTCAAACAGGACACGTTCTCCCCGGTCCAAGGCTTCATTTACCAAAATTGCCGTATCGGTTACGTACGGTGCTAATTCTTGACCATAGGCATAGAACTCTTCAAACAAGGCCTCAAAATCCAAAGCGGGTTGCCCGTAAACCTTAGTAAAGAGGGCGTTTTTTTCGACCAGGTTCAGCTTTAATTTCTCCGCAAAGGTGTCCTTTTCCAATAAATCACACATCCGAATGCCGACCCGGGCCACCTTATCAACGTAAGCGGGGCCGATTCCGTTCTTGGTCGTCCCGACTTTGTGATCCCCCTTAGCGGCTTCTTGGTATTCATCCAGCAAAACGTGGTACGGCATCACCACGTGGGCCCGGTTGGAGATCCGCAGATTAGCGGTACTGATTCCTTCGGCATTCAGGTAATGAATTTCTTCTAACAGGGACTTGGGATTTACCACGACCCCGTTGCCAATAATCGCCAGGGTCTTTTCCCCAAAAATCCCCGACGGCATCAGGCGCAGCCCGTACTTTTTACCATGAAAGACAATCGAGTGCCCCGCATTGTTGCCGCCTTGCGAACGCACAACCATCGTGGCGGTTTGGCAAAGGTAATCGGTAATCTTCCCCTTGCCTTCGTCTCCCCATTGACTCCCTACCACTACTACTGATGCCATATTTTTCCACCTCATTAGCTTAAATTATAAGCACACACTTACTTAATTATACTAACGAAACGGACCGGGTTTTGCAAGAACTTTTCCGAACTTTATTTCACGACTTAACCTTGAACATTCAGATTAAATCCTTGGTAAGGCGACAAAGATTAATCATTTGGCTATGGTAAGATCCACAAACGAACAACAAAAAACTGCTTTCCGCCGAAACAAGCGAAAAGCAGTCGCTGATTATTCCGTACTGATACCTGGGGCCCCCGTCCCCCCAGCACTGCCACCTGAATAACTTGGTGCTTGAGTTGGGGCTGGCGCTGGATTGGTCGGTGCTTGATAACCGTTGCCACCCCCAGTATTGCGTACCGGATTGGCATTAGATGGCTGGGTCCCCGTCGCAGCATTGCTCGTGTTCGTGTGGCTGCTGGAGCTGGCCGCACTGGACGAAGCGCTGGTTGGGGTACTGGAACTGGCCACACTGGCACTAGGTTCATCGGCACTGGACGACGAACTGGCTGCTCGATGGTCCTGCAGTTTACCTAATACCCGGTCAATCGTGGCCAAATCCCCCCGGTATTGCTTGGCCAGTTCCTTTTTGGTGTACGAAACGTCACTTAAGTCCTGTCCATCGGCATCCTGGAGGGTTACTTTAACCTGGCTGCCCTTGATTTCACACACAAAGGACTGGACATCATTCTTTAAGGTATAGCGATTTCCCTTGTGCTTTAAGGTTAACTGATCAACATTTTTCTTCAAATCGTGGGCCGAAATATCACCGGTCTTCATGTAGGCCATCAGCGCCCACTCACCCTTCGTGTACTGATCAACCACGGCGCTGCTCGTTGCAGAGCCAGTCTTAGTTGCATTGCTTTGTTTGCCACAGCCCACCAAGCCCAAACTTACTAAGGCCGCAGCCGACAGCACTACCACTTTTTTCACGTTCTTGCCCCCTCGGATTTTTCATTGCGATCCCGTTACCGATCGCCTATCCAATATTTTTTAACCATCTTTAGCATACTACACTTCCACTAATTCACCAATCCTTACTAAGTAGAGATACTGGTGCAAGACTGGCTGGCCGGTCATCTGGTGCAAAGCGGCCGCGTATAAGTTCAACTGCCCGCGGTAGCGTTCAATCACGGGAGTCGGATCACCTGCGTCGATCTCGTCGGTCTTGTAATCAAATAATTCAATCCCCGCCGGGGTAGTCAAATAACCGTCGATGATCCCATGAATCAGCAACTCCCCATCATCAGCTTGCAAATTGGTAAAGAGGTCGCTGCCGTTCAACAACATTGAAAAGGGCTGCTCGCGCCGCACTTGCCGGGGATGCGCCAAAATTTGTTGCCCCAGAGGGGTTTGATAAAAGGCGACGATCCCCGCGACATCAATTGCGGCGCCCAGCTGCGGACTGTCAAGCAAGCCGTTGGCCACTAACTCATCGATCTTGGACGTGACCTGCTCAGGCGTTACCACCCCCGTGGTCAAAGCCAATTGCGCCAAGACCAGGTGCGTCGCCGTCCCAATCGCGGCTGCCGTTGGTTTTTGCGGCCCCTGCGCCAGGAAACTCGGTTGGCCAAAATCGCCTTGCAGATAGCGGCCTTCCTCTTGCACGGTTTGCTGGTTAAAGCTCAAATGCCCCATCCGGGCCTCATCCGGATCTTGACTGGCAAAAACTTCCCGCAATGCCGAAACCGACTGGTAGGCCGTCGTTTTGGTTGCCGCTAAGTGTGGGTATTGCATTTGTAAGGTTTGGGCCAAAAATTGTTGTTGGGCCCGGGTCAGCGGCGTTTCCGTCGGCGTCGTCACCGCTTGACCCCGGTGATCCTTTAACGCCGCCAACGCTGCTTCCAGCTGGTTGGCCGTATAAACCTGGGCCACACACCGTAACTGCGCAGGCACCGATACGGTTTGCGGCCAGGTCGCCTCGCTGGCAAAGGTGGCCGGCGTTAATAAGCCCGTCCGGACCAACGTCATGCCCAGCCAATCCAAAAAGGACTTCGCCTGCAAACGCACGGCAGCTGGCAAGACTTGGGTAGTTGCGGTCGCCGCCGCTTGCCACTTGGCGACCAGTTGGGCCGGCTCATGATCCGTTCCGGCCGTAATAATCAAGCGTTGTTCCGCCCGGGTCAACGCCACGTACAACAGCCGCATTTCTTCGGCCCGTTCTTGGTACAACAACGACTGCAAGACCACGGCGCGCTGGGGTAAGTCATAACGATAGCGCGTCAACGGATCATCGGGCACCGGTACGCTAAAGCGCATCCCCACCCCAACGTGCGGATTTACGACCAAGGGCGCCGTTTGGGTCATGGTATTAAAGTGGTGACCACTGTTGACTAAAAAGACGACCGGGAATTGCAGCCCTTTACTGCCGTGAATCGTCATCACGTTGACCGCATTGCCCACGACTTCGCCGGGCGCTTGGGCCAGGTCATCATCGCGCCGTTGCATGCGTTCAATGAAATGAATAAACCGGTACAGCCCCCGCATACCGCCTTGCTCATACTCATTGGCCCGTTGGTACAGGGCATGCAAGTTGGCTTGCCGCTGACTCCCTCCGGGCATAGCGGCAACATAGTCCAAGTAATCGGTCGTCTGGTAAATTTGCCAGATCAAAGCCACTAAGGATTGCCGTTCTGCGACCTGCTGGAAGGTGGTCAATTGCTTTTGAAACCGTTGGACTTTCCCCGCAAACTGATCAAAATTGCCCGGGGTTGGCCCTTGATCACTCGGCTGCGAAAGCTCCCAGGCCGCCCATTGCGCCACCAGTTTTGCCCGCGAATCGGGCTTGGCCAAGGCCGTCTGGGTGGCCACCAAGGCCGAATAGTAATCGGCATCCACGGCTTGCAAGCGAATCAAGGCCAGTTCCCGTTCCGTCAAGCCGACGAGTGGCGAACGCAAAACCGCCACCAAGGGAATATCTTGGGCTGGGTTGTCAATCACTTTCAGCAGGGCCAGCATCGTCTGGACTTCCGTCGCTTTAAAGTAGTTCTTTACATCATGGACCACCACCGGAATTTCCAAGCGGGCAAACTGCTCCACCAGTTGGTTATTCAACTGCTTGGTCCGCGCCAAGATGGCAATGTCGCGGGGTTCAATTGGGCGCATTTGGCCGGTGGTCTGATCAAAGATTGTTTCGTGACGGTCCAGCATTTGTCGAATCCGCAGCCCAATCAGCCAGACTTCCCCGGCCGCCGGATCATTCACCTGCCGTTCGACATAGTGCTCGACGGCCGGATCGGGGGTCTCCGTCGCACTGGCATCGTACAAGAGCAGCTCCGGCGCGGGGCGCGGATCATCCGCCGCTTCGTAGCGCGTCGCCGCGTATTTGAGCTGAGCGGCTTGATCATAGGCCAACTCACCGAGCGTTTCATCCATCAATTGGGTAAAGACCACGTTGACAAAATCGGTCACACTGTTCATGGACCGGAAATTTTCTGCCAGGTCAATCGCCTCATTGCCGGCTGCTTCCCCTGCATAGCGCCGGTAACGCGCTAAAAAGAGGGTCGGGTCCGCTTGGCGGAAGCGATAGATTGACTGCTTAACATCCCCCACCATAAACAAGTGATTTTGGGCCGGATCATGAAGCTGTTTGACCAACTCGTCTTGCAAAGCATTGGTGTCTTGGTATTCATCCACCATGATTTCCCGAAATTGGTGGCGCAACTGGGCTTGGGCTTGGCGTCCGGCCTGGGTTTCCGTCGTTAAAATCTGGTAAGCAAAGTGCTCCAGGTCACTAAAATCCACCAAATGTTGTGCCGCCTTCAATCCTTGGTAGCGTTGCCGAAATTCTTTGGTCACCGCAATTAATTGCGCCAGTAACCCCCGGGCTTGGGCTACCCGTTGCAACAAAACCGCTTCATCAACATTAAAGTACTGCTCACCCAACTTGGTGAATTGGTCTTTTAAAGCGTCCCGCTGCGCTTTTAAGGTCGCGGCGGCTTCTTTATCCGCCGCTTCTTTCAGTCCCGCTGTACTCCACCGGTCAAACTTAGCCTGACTAAAGGCGTGGACCAACTGATCCCAACCTGCCGTCGGCAACGCCGCTTGAAGGTCTTTGACCCGGGTCAAATCCGCTTGCAAGATCGTTTGAATTTTCCCAAACGGTCCGGCCGGCGGCACCGCATCCACCAGGGTGGTTAATTTCTGTGCCAAGTCAGCTAAGGCCGCCGCCACCAGCGGTTGCAATTGCGTTTGATAAAAGGGACTGGTCGTCATCGTGCCCTCACAGCGGTAATTTTCCAGCAGTTGATCCAGCCAGGCTTGGGGGTGGGCTTGGGCATTGGCCACCGTGTCCAATTGCCAAACCACTTCTGCCAAGCCCTCACCAACGTTACTGGCGGTGGTTTGAAAAGCTGCCTTTAAGTCCGCAAACTGCTGGTTTGCTTGGCCCAGCCACTCTTCTTCCAACGCTTGCCAGACTTGCTCTTGCAGCAGGTTTTGCTCGGCCGCATCCGTTAACAAGCGGTACTTGGGGTCCAGCCCGATGACGTAGTAATACTGCTTAATAATCTGCTCACAAAAGGCGTGAATCGTACTGATATTGGCCAGCGGCAAGCGCGCCAATTGCGCTTTGAGGTGCTGATTGACGCTGTCGTTTAGCAACCGCTGGCGAATCCGGTCCCGCATATTCTTGGCGGCTTCCTTGGTAAAGGTGACCAAGAGAAACTGATCAATGTTTAAAGTGGGGTCCGTCTTCAACAGTTCGATCACCCGGTCCACCAGCACCGCCGTCTTCCCGGAGCCCGCTGAAGCTGACACCAAAATATCGACGTCTTGATCACTGATTGCCCGTGCTTGTTGGGGCGTTGGCGTAAAATTTGCCATGGCAAAACTATCCTTCCTTATTTTCTGTTGGCTCATCCAAGGCTTGTAATTGTTGCTTTACAGCCGCTTCGCTCAGCGTAATGTCACGGAACTTATCCTGGTCTAAGACATTATCAAAGGCAAAAATGGGCAAAAAGTCACTGTTGGTCAACCCATTGCTGGCCGTCGTCGCTTCCACCAAGCGGTATGGGGCCAAGGTGTTGACCCCCGTTAAAATTGCCGTGGCTGCTTTGGTAATCAAGGCCGTATTTTGGTCCAAGAGCCACTTTAATTGGGCCGGTGTTACCAGGGCGCTCCCCTGATTGGCGCGGTACGTCTGCTTACTTTTGGTATAGCTGACCTTCAAAAGTTGCCCCCGCCCAGTTTGCCCCAGCTCCGTATCCACGGCCGTTAACAGGTCCGGATCATTTAAAATCAGCCCATTGTAACGGTGATTTTGGAGTGTATTGGCCACGGCGGAACGGCGCTTTAAGTCGGAGGCCCGTAAGACTTCATTGCCCAAGTGCAGGTAAAAGGCCCCCGCGAGCTTCGTCGTCGGCGCACTGTTCTGCAGGGCCGCTAAATAAGTTAATAACTGTAAATCCAACCCACTGAGCGCCCGCACCAAATCAAACTGCCGTTGACCAGATTTGTAATCAAGCACCATCTGGTAAGTCTGTTGGGCGGTTTGAATTTGGTCGATCCGGTCAATCCGGCCCCGGACTTGAACTTGGTGGACTTGATCCGCTAAACGGTGAACCAGGGGCGGCAAGGCTGCCGTCGTGGTGCCAAAGGTCTGCTCCGTATGCAGTGGTGTCGCCGTACTCAATTGGGCTTGGTTGACCAAGAGACGGGTCATCGCGGCAGCCACCTGCTTTAAGTGGTTTAATTGGTAGGCAAACCGGCGTTGTTCATCACTTAATTCCACTAAGAGCGGTTGTTGGCTTTCGGCCCACGCTAGGGCCAAAGCGGTTTGTTTTGCCAAAGCAGCCTCATCAAGGGTGGCTAAGTGCGGTTGATTGGCCGCGATAAAGTGCTCCATCACGTTATGGTAGAAGGTCCCCGAGTCAGCGGGACTGATTTCAAATTCTTCGCGCTTTTTCAAGCGTAGTCCGTACTTCAAGAAGTATTCATACGGATTTTGGTAAAAGGTTTGGAGTTGGGAAACTGACGTATACAGGGTGCTATGCGCTTGCTCCGGCGGAATGGCCGGCAACGGCGCGCCGGCTTGTTGGGCGGCCGCCCGGGCGGCCACCAATTCCGGTGCTAGGTGACCATACAGTTGCTCCGCCAAAGCCGGCGTTAGTGGCTGGGGCTCATTTTGGTAGTGGTACGCTGGCAACAATGGCGGGCGATCCGGCTGCAGTTGGTTTAACAACCGGACAACTAACCGCCAACTGCTGCTCAACGGCTGCGCATTATCCTGCTTTAAACGCCGGACCCGAATAAAGTTCGAGCGGGTCGCGGCGGGCGCCGACACAAAGGGCGCCACCGCCGCAAAGTCAGCTTGCGGCACCGGGGTCGCCGGTAAGGCGGTAATCGGCTGGTTGAAATGCGCGGCCAAGCCGGTCAAGTACGGCGAAAGCCCCACCTGCTCTTCTTCGCCCCCTTGCAGTGGAGCGGATAAGTATAATTCGGCTTGCGGAGTCATCATCGCCAAGTAATTAACAAAGGGCTCGTTGGCAATCTTTTCTAAGCCCGCCACGGGGAGGTATTGATCCGCACGCAAGCCTTGGGCCAACCGTTGCCGCTCAGCGGGGGTCAGCAAGCCTGGTTCCAATTGAACGGTGGGCATCACATCATCAGTCGCCCCAATGATGAAGACCACTTGCCGGTGTTCCGTCTGGGTAATCCCGCTTTCTGATACCAAGACCTGATCAATCGTCGACGGAATTTGTGAATACGTTGCCGTTTGGAAGCCCACTAACAACAAATCCCGAAAATCCGTCAGGTTGAACGGCGTTTGATCGCCTAAGGCCAGGACGTATTCGTCCAGCAGTTGGCAAAACAGTTGCCAAACCTGTTGGGGTTCTTGGCCAAGGGCCAGCTCACCTGCCTCAACGGCGGCTTGTTCCCAGGCAGCCAGTTGTTTTTCGACCCCCTGGTGGTGTAAAAATTCAAACAGCAATTGCGCGGCTTGGCGCCCGGTCTTGGCTTGCCGCCACTGGGCTAAAAAGGGCGCCAATTCAGTTTTGACATAGTGCTTCACCCGGTTGAGCTGCGCTCGCTTTTGCAATTCTGCTTGTCCCAACGCCGTTTGCTCCATCGCTGGGGTTATTTCCAAATGGGGGGTGTATTCAAAGGGTTTGGTACTTAACCAACTGGCCCCTGACTTGCCATACTTGAGGGCCCAATTCTCGGTTAAATACAGATCGGCCTTGAATTGTTCGGCCGTTAAGGGCTGTCCAGCCACTTCCACCGCCGGCAGCAAAAGCCCCGTCTTAAGCACTTGCATCAAATCCGTTAATTGAAAATGCCCCCACAGGACCTGGAACAGGCCGAGGACCAACGTGACCAAGGGGTGCGTCTTCATCGGCCGATCATTATCGTTAAAGACTGGAATTTCATGGGCCGCAAAGACGGGCTGCAGCATCGTTTCATAACCATCCAAGCGCCGGGTCAAGACCAAAAAATCTCGGTACCGGTAGTGCTGGTGAGTCACCAACTGGCGAATCTTGGCCGCCACCGCATTCAATTCTGCCAACCGGGTCGGGGCCGTCATAAAGTGAACCGCCTGAGGTAAAGTTGGCGCCGGAGCAGGCGTCGTAAACTGACTGGTAGCCGCCAGCCACCGTTCAACCTCTTGTAAGGCCGGGGCCACCCGCGGCCGGCTGGCAAATTCGTCGGGTAAAAAGGTAATCGCACCGTGCTGTTCGGCAAAGCGTGCCAAGCGGTGATACATCAGGCCGGGTTGATAAAAGAGCTGGTTGGGATCCGGCACCTGGCTCCCCCGATAGGGCCGGTCCAAGACCAAACTTACCGTCGTCGTTGCCCCGTTTTCAATCATCGCTTCCACCACTTGTTCTTCCTTGGCCGAAAACTGGGCGTTGTAGCGGTCCAGGTAAAAATGAGTCGTGCTAAAATCACCTTGTCGCAAGGCTTGGATCAATAAATCATAGATGTCTGGCGTCGCTAACTGGTCGCCCAATGCAGCCATGAACCGTTGGTAAACCGTAAACAGCACGGCCAATTTATCATCAAAGGCGGCATCCGTTTGACCATGGGCTTGGGCCCACGCCGCACTGCGCTGTTTAATCTGATCGTAATCTTCCGGCGCAATATTTGCGTTACGCAGTTCCATCACTTGCTTGGTCAAGTCTTGAATAAAGCCGGGCTGATGTGCTTCCTTGGCAAACAGGCGCAACTGGGCCGGGGTCAGTTGTTTGACAATCGCCGCGACGACCATCGTCAAGCCCGTTGGCGAAATGCGGGGCGCATTAAAGGCCGGGACGTCGCGCAATAAAAACCATGCCAGCCGCGAAAATGACAACACTTGGACTTGCGTTTGGGCATAGATGGGACTGGCTTGCCGGGCCTTTAATTGGCTTAAGACGTCGATTTCGGTGGAAAACTTAATGTGGTTCGGAACCAAATAAAAAAAGCGATCCGTGGGGTGAGCGGCCAGTTGAGCCGCCAAGTGATCAAGCAAGGCCGCTTGGTGATCAACGGCCGCCGACCCTAAAATAAATTGCAAACTTGGCATGGGTAATCCTTTCGAGTTGACACGCAACGAGGTCTTCCTTGCTATTTTAACACGCTTCAGTCTCCCGCCCACTTGTGAAGTTTGACCCAATCTTTTCGCATGGTAAATATTTTTCGTTGACAAACCTTGCATTTTATAAGCCAGCGTGGTTAAATAACATTGTTACTTAGTGAACATGATCTGAGTATGCACGAAGCTGAGGTTTCCTCAAATCTCTCTATGTCTGGTTGTTAATACCGTTTACTCTGCCCCAGCTTCGTTTGTCTGGTGACGAAAAAGCGCCGCTCCTGAATGGAAGCGACGCTTTTTTGTGTCCGCAACTTATAAGATCGGCGAAAGCAACCGGGAGAAGGTTTGCTTAAACCGCAGCCACCCGGGTTGGGCCGCAAACCGTTCTGGTGTCATGACCCGACTATGCCGAATATCACGGATATACAGCCGCTCTAAGCGTTCCGTCAGGTTCGGATCATACATAAAGCAATTGATTTCGAAGTTGAGTTTAAAACTGCGAAAGTCCATATTTGCCGAGCCCACCGAGGCCATCTTACCATCCACCACCATCGTCTTGGCATGCAAAAAGCCATTTTGGTAAAAGTAAATGGTAACCCCCTCTTCTGCCAGGCTACGGGCGTAATACTGGGTCGCCCGGTACACAAAGGCATGGTCCGGCTTATTGGGCACCATAATCCGCACATCAACCCCCGAGTGCGCAGCCACCCGCAGGGCATCCAAGACACTGTCATCGGGAATTAAGTAGGGCGTTTGAATCCAGATATGATCCTGGGCTGCATTGATCAAGCGTAAATACCCCAGTTTAATTTCTTCGAGCGGCGAATCCGGTCCACTGGAAACAATTTGCAAAGCCGTCGTCCCACTGCCGACTTTAATTTTGGGAAAGTACGGACGGTAATGATCGACCCGCTGTTGAGCTTCTTTGGTCGAAGCATTCCAGTCCCGAATAAACCGCTGTTGCAAGCCATAAACCCCGCTCCCCACGATCCGCAGGTGGGTATCCCGCCAGTGACCAAATTTAGCCAACCGGCCCAGGTACTGATCGCCAACGTTAAAGCCGCCGACGTAACCGACCTTGCCATCCAGCACCACAATCTTGCGGTGATCCCGGTAGTTCAGCCGGAAATCAAAGAGATTGCTGCGAGTTAACAGGAAGGGCGCCGCATGCCCGCCATTGGCCCGTAAGCCATCATAAAAACTCGGTTTAACTCCCATTGACCCCCATGAATCATAGAGCACCCGGACTTCCACTCCCGCGGCCGCTTTTTGTTCCAGCACCGTCCGTAATTGATTCCCAATCCGATCGTTGTAAATGGTATAAAACTCAATGTGGATACTGTGCTTAGCCGCCGCGATGTCTTTTAACAGTTGGCCAAAGAAATGGTGCCCCTCGCTAAACAGATCCACGTGATTATGCCGGGTCAAAAAAGCATCGTCAATGCTTTGAAACAGCATAATGGTCCGCTTGTAGGTGCGCAAGGTCGGTTGCTTGGGCGGCGGCGAGAGTAAGAACTGGGCCTTTTGCTTGTCCAAGGCCGCCGAAAGTTCTAATTGGGTTTCCGTTTGGATCCGTTCCAAGCGCCGTTGGGGGAGCTTGCGACCCAAAAAGGAATAGAAGATAAAGCCAACGACCGGCATTAAGGTCAAGACCAACAACCAAGCCCAGGTTGCCGCAATATCCCGTCGTTCACGAAAAACCGTGATCAACGCTGCAATTTCGTTGAACACGACAATCAGTACTAACACTAATTTCACAATATGCCAAGTGATCAGCATAATCCCGCCACGGCCTCCCATTGATTAAGTTACTACCAGTGTAATCCAAAATGCTCGCTTTACCAACCAACTTCCGCTAGTATTTTGATTAAAGAAAGGAATGATGAAATCTTGGCACCAGTTGAAGCCGTGGGGCAAATTCGCCTTTTTCATATGTTGTTTAACGAAAATCCGCAGCTCACCATTTGCGTTGTGATCCTGTTGCTGGCAATTATTTGGCACCTTAACTATAAACGGCGTCAGTAATGTTTCACATGAAACATTAGCGCGGGTCAACAAAGGTTTAGAACTGAAAAAGTACTCGCAACCACGTTGAAAACGTGATTACGAGCACTTTTTGGTTCCGATGTTTTAAGTTCTCGCTAACCAGCTAATTGCTTGCCAACCGCTGGGGAGCGCCTAATCAGCTGCGGCTGCCTCAGCGTTGGCGGCCGCCCGAATTACTAAGCGGCCGTCCTGCATTTCTGCTACCAAATGCTTGTCATCCAAGTGATCCAAGTAGTAATCCGTTACTTGATCCCGGAGTTGTTGTTCAATCACCCGCCGTAATGGCCGGGCCCCCATCGTTTCATCGTAGCCTTGGTCAATCAAGTAGTCTTTGGCTTCATCGGTTACCTTCACATCCATGCCCTTCTTGGCCAACGTCGTGTTGACCCCGGCAATCATCAAGTCCACGATTTGCTTTAAATCGTCCTTCGTCAACGCCTTGAATTCCACAATCGCGTTAAACCGGTTCAAAAATTCCGGCCGGAAGTACGGCGTCAGCTTCTTGATCAAGCTGGTGTGGTCGGCCGTTGGTTTGGCATCATTAGAGTAGCCTGCATTAGAGGTGGCAATAATAATCGTGTTCTTAAAGTTGACCACATTTCCTTGTCCATCGGTTAACCGCCCGTCATCCAACACTTGCAAAAGCAGCGTAATTACTTGCGGGTCAGCCTTTTCGATTTCATCAAAGAGAATAATCGAGTATGGATTCCGCCGTACTTTTTCCGTTAAGGTATTCCCGTTATCGTCATAGCCGACGTAGCCAGCCGTGGTCCCAATTAACTTGGAAACCGCAGTCCGATCCGCGTATTCGGACATATCCAGCCGAATGATGTCATCCTTGGAACCAAACATATCCAGCGCTAATTGTTTAGCTAATTCCGTCTTCCCAACCCCCGTGGGACCAACGAATAAGAAGCTCCCAATTGGCCGGTCACCTTCATCAAAACCGGCCCGGTTCCGGCGAATCGCCCGCGCGACGGCTTCAACCGCTTGATCTTGACCAATCACTTTACCTTCCAACCGCTTGCTTAAGCCCTTCAGCCGTTCGATATCTGAGGTCCCCATCTTCGCAACCGGAATGCCTGTTAAGCGTTCGACAGCTTGAGCTACATCATTAACCGTAGCAGTGACCTTATCGGCTGAAGAATTATCCTTTAATTGTTGTTGCAAGTGGGCCACCTTTTCCTTGGCAGCTTGAGCGGCTTGATAATCCTCTTTCTTAGCCGCCGCTTCTTGTTCAGCTTGGGTGGCTTGAATTTCCTTTTCCAAAGCCTTGGCATCAGTAGCGGGATGTTGGGCCGCCAAGTGCGCCGCGGTCATGTCCACTAAGTCAATGGCCTTGTCCGGTAAGGAGCGTTGCGGCAAGTATTGCACTGAGTAATCAACCGCCGCTTGCAAGACTTCATCTGGCAAAATGACGTTGTGGTGTTGTTCGTAGAGCTTCCGCAACCCTTGTAAAATCTTCACGGTTGTGGCTTTGCTAGGCGCATTTACCACTACTTCATTGAACCGCCGTGCTAAGGCGGCATCCTTCATAATCGTGTTCCGGAATTCATCTTGCGTCGTAGCCCCAATTACGGTAATTTCGCCCCGGGACAAAGCCGGCTTTAAGATGTCACTCATCCCCTTGGAGCCACTTGCATCCCCGGCGTTACCGGCCCCAATGATTTGGTGCAATTCGTCAAAGAAGAGAATTACATTGCCAGCCTGCTTAACTTCAGCCACTAATTTTTGCAAGTTTTCTTCAAAGCTGCCCCGGTACTGGGTGCCCGCTTCCAAACTGGCAATGTCAATGCTGATAATTTGCTTGTTCTTAATCGCCGCGGGAACATTGCCGGCCACAATCGCTTGGGCTAAGCCTTCAACGACGGCGGTCTTCCCAACCCCCGCGTCCCCGACTAAGACCGGATTGTTCTTGGTCCGCCGGCTTAAAATTTCTGCGGTTTCTTGAATTTCCTTGTCCCGACCGATGACTGGGTCTAACTTCCCGGCCTTGGCTTCCGCCGTTAAATTCCGGCCTAACTTAGCTAGGATTCCAGCTGGTTGCTTGGCTGCTTGCGTCGGCGTCCCCGCTTTTGGCCGCCGCCCGGCTTGCCGGAAGGCGGCGTATTCTTCAGGGCTCACTTCCCGGCCGTTAATCAGATACCGCCGGTTTTCTGCGTTGAGGCCGCCCATCCCCATCAATTGGTTAAACAGATCGTCCATATTGTTGAATGGATCTACTGGAATTTGTGCCATAAGAATATCCCCCTTTGCTCAGCTAACCACCGTCAGCTGAAATCATTTGTGTCATCAACGTAAATTAGTAATTTTAATCCGTCCGGTTAAACGAAGATGAGGCCGAAAAGAATCGCTCTTTTGACCTCATTACGCTACACGGATTCTACTCATCATCGTCCTTGAGGTAATGTTCCTCGAGCTCCCGCAAAACTTCCCACATTGCTTGATGCTGGGCCCGTGATAAGGCATCCAAGTCCCGCAAGTTAAGGGAAGTCGCTTGACTTTGTTGCTTGTTGAACGATTTGTGTAAAGTGGTGTAGCCATAACCGGAATGCTTAGCTACCTGATAGATTGTCAAATGATTGGCATCCAGGTAAGCTTTGACATCAATCCGCATCTTGCTCACTTCCTTTACGCTTTTTAGTATACCACACTTGTGTTATAACACAAGTGTGAACTAGAAAAAATTTGACTTTTTTTGACCAAGTTGCTGAATAAGCGTTTTAACCCCCAGTTTTCCCACCATAGAACGCGTTTACTTGACTTTTGTTAAAAAATAATTAGAATGATTAACAAACCATTAACCAAAGGGTGACAACGCATGATAAACCAACCAACTTTAAAATTGAAGCAGGTTTTTTATGCCTACTGGTTGGCCTTTAAAAAGGCCTAGTAGCCAGTAGCATTTTGCAGTGGCTTCTAGGACGTATCACCAGCCGGGGAAGCCGTCAACCAGGTTAAATCAACCGTTTACAGTGCTCCCCGCTTTGCTCATTGACAGCCGGGAGTTTTTTGTTTGCCCTGCTATGGCTTGGGCTAAGCCGTTAACTCTCTCATCAGTGAAGCCGTGCCACCCTCACCGTCAATTTAGGTGTAATTGTAATTAGCTAAGGAGGTTTGTTTATGCCAACCATGAAACCAAGTTTAACCACCACTTTCAACGCTAACCTGACCAAGGTCAAACCAACCAATATTTTAGTCTTTGACCGCGAAGTTAGTGCCGTTCCGGGGATTGTCAAATTAACCGTGGGGGAACCCGATTTCCCAGTCCCCGCGGTCGCCAAGCAAGCTGCAATCCAAGCGATCGAAGCCGACGATTCGCACTATGCCCCGGGAACCGGCTCCACGACCTTGCGCCAAGCCATCAGCCACTTTTTAGCCGATCGATATGATCTTCATTACCAAGCGGCTAATGAGATTGCGGTCACGATCGGGGCAACAGAAGCCATCTACGCTTCCCTATTCGCGCTCATTAATCCCGGCGACGAAGTTTTAATTCCAACCCCAACTTTCCCGCTCTACGCCACGATGGTCGAAATGTTAGGGGGACAAGCGGTGACTGTGCCAACAGCCGCCCCGGATTTTGTGTTAACCCCCGCGCAACTAAAGGCCACCTTGAAGGCTCATCCTAAGCTAAAAGCAATCGTTTTAAACTACCCGGCCAATCCAACTGGCGTTACCTATTCCGCGGCGCAATTAAAGGCGTTAGCGACCATCCTTGCGGAAACCAATCTCATTGTGATCTCCGATGAAATTTACTCCGAATTGCTTTACACAGGGCACCACGTTTCCATTGCTCAATTTTTACCCGGCCAAACCCTGATTTTAAACGGGGCGTCCAAAGCGGGGGCCATGACTGGTTACCGGATTGGCTTTATCGCCGGGCCCGCAGAATTAATGCAAAAAGTCAATATGGTCCACTCGATCATGATCACCGCGCCATCGGATCCCGCCATGGCCGCCGCCGTGCCAATTTTTGGCAGTGAAGCCGGGCACCAAGCCACCTTAGACATGAAAGCTGCCTACCAAGCCCGCCGCGACTTTTTAACCGCGGCTTTAACCAAATTAGGCTTTACCGTCGCCACCCCCAACGGTGCCTTTTACCTGTTTGCCAAATTACCAGCCGCAGCAGGCTCTGATGACGTCGCCTTTGCGACCCGCTTAGCCAAGGAAGGTCGGGTCGCGACCATTCCCGGCAGTTACTTTGGCGCTGGGGGCGAAGGTTACTTACGGCTTTCCTACGCCACGAGCATGGCCAACTTAGAACTCGCCGTCACCCGCCTGACCCAGTTTTTAGCTAAGGAGGATTAAGGATGCCCAAAATTTTAATGACCAGCGTCCGCCCCGATGAACAAGCGGCCATTCAAGCCTACGCAACGGCCCACCAAATTGAGATTAGCACCACCCCAAACGTCTTAGCCGAAGCGTTAGATTTGTTAACGGATGCTGATGGCGTCATCATCCAACAACGGGGACCGGTGCCGGCCCATGTCTATCCGATCTTAAAACAACAGGGCATGAAACAAATTACCACCCGTACGGCGGGCTTTGATATGATTGATCTCGCCTTAGCCCATGAAAACGGCTTGACCGTCACCAACGTGCCCGCCTACTCCCCACGTAGTGTCGCTGAATTTGCTCTCATGCAAATTTTTCGTTTGCTCCGTCATACCCCCCAGGTTGATCACCAAGCCGCGGCGGGGGACTTCCGGTGGGCCGGTTTACAAGCCAAGGAAATCCACTCGGCCACCATCGGGATTATTGGCGTCGGGCGCATTGGGGGCACGTTAGCCCACCTTCTGCACGCCTTGGGCGCCCGCGTTTTAGGCTATGACGTGCAACCCC
>NHCFJ05603__coassemble_1042_pt1 | contig 14179 bp, 10 predicted proteins | sample NHCFJ05603__metabat2_high_PE_032 | metagenome-assembled genome bin NHCFJ05603
GGGGCCATTGGGGCGCGTGGACGTGCAGATCAACAAAGCCGGGCCAAATCACTTGATCGGCTGGCAAATGTTCAACCAAGTGCTGGACTTCCGCTGCTTTCAGCCGGGCTGCATAGGTCGGATCATCCGCCGGAGTTACCCGGTCAATCCGACCGCTGGCATCAATTTCAATCAAGGCTTGGGGTAAGTAGGCAACTTCCGTCGCATTCACAGGGGTATATGCATCTCCGACTAAGGCACGCGTAATCATTTCAAACTCCCTTCGTCATTTCGTTCCATCATTTGACTGGCAACATGCACCATTTGCAAAAAGACCGCCGGATCCAGACTGGCCCGGCCAATCAAGACTCCATCGATATCGGGTTTGGCCAAGAGCGCTGGTAAGTTGGCCTGATTGACACTGCCACCATATAAGATCCGCACCTGGGCCGCCGCCGGTTCACCATATATCCTGGCCAGAGTTTGGCGAATCAAGTAGCACCCTTCGTTGGCTTCAATGGGAGTTGCGGCCGCCTTGCCCGATCCGATCGCCCAGCTGGGTTCGTAGGCCAAGGTCACCCGGGGCAGTTGGGTCGCGGCTACGCCGGCCAAGCCACTGAGAACCTGGCTGACCACCCACTGGACGTGGTCGCCCTGCGCCTGGCGCTTCATCGTTTCATCCACGCACAGCAAGGGGCAGATCCCGGCTTGCAAGGCGGCGTGCACTTTTTGGTTGACGACGGTATCACTTTCGTAAAAGAGGCGCCGGCGCTCTGAATGGCCAAGGATCACGTGCTTGATCCCTAACTCCCGCAAGGCAACAGGGCTGGTCTCACCGGTAAAGGCCCCTTCATCTTGGTAAAAACAATTTTCCGCGACGATCTTTAAGTTAGTTCCCCAGGTGCGTTCCACCAACGATTGCAAAAATAGGGTTGGCACGGCCAGTTCCACCTCCACCTGGTCGGCCGGTGGCAACTGCGTCTTGATTCGATCAACGTAGGCCACCGCCTCGGTAATCGTCTTGTACATCTTCCAATTGCCAACAATTAACGGCTTGCGCATTCAACCGCTCCCTTCTTCGGCTATTTACTAACATTTTGATTAATTTTACCACAAACGTCTGTCCTACCGGGAGTAAAAAAGCTGGTGAGACTCCCCGTTGTCTCGCCAGCTTCCTATTTAGAACAACCAGATTATTATTAACTCATTCCCATCAGGTTGAGGGTTGCTTGATCTGGTGTTTGAAGTTCAATGGTCTTTGCATTATTCATAATCTGATCCATGTGTGACTTAGCCCACGCTGAGTCTGTATACCATTCATTTGCTTGGAAATGACTTGGAATCGGAAAGACCCTGACGGTGTTATTGTCGATTACTTGGTATGCATATCCTCCCATCGTAGACGGTGAAGCACCTACTTGATAAGTATTCGCCGGGTAAACTGCATCAACCTTGCTTGAAGGCAGAACCTCTTGACCACTAACTTCGTCAACTTCAAGGTCCATAATTTGATGACTTTCAAACTCTTGCTTAATCTCATCAGGTGATTTTCCATTTAGAACGGACATAGTGTAAAAGACCCGATAACCCAGTGTCGTCGGATCCTGTGGCTTTTGACTAGTTTGGTTATTACTCCGATTCTTCCCCTTCGCCGGCGCCGTAGTCGACTGACTGCTTTGCCCCGCCGCAATCTGAGCAAAATGATTGGCGACATCGGCATTCTTCGTTGGCGTCCAGTTAGGCGTGCCACTCGTACCTTGATCAACCAAAGCGACGGGTTGCCCATCGTGGAAAGCAAAGGCGTAGGTGATGTGGCGGTTGCCGCCCTGATCATCATTGTACAGGGCCACCACGTTGTAAGCATACTTCCCCTTACCCGTCGGGGCCCAACCGATCGAAGTCTGGCTGTCATTGACCGTCGTTTGCTTCAGTTGGCTGGGATAACGATAGCCAGTCGCAATCTTCATTTCGTGCTTGCCGTCGTAGCGTTGATACTGTTGGCCCATGGTCGGGGCCCACTGGTTAATAAAGGCCGCTAATTGCTGATCCTTGGTTTGATTCCATGGTCCCTGAGCCTGCTTAGCTTTCTGACTGGTCGCCGTCGACTTAGCGCTGGCCGATTGGGCGTTGGATTGGCTTTGGGCCTGGTGGTTGCCACAGCCTGCCAAAGTCAACCCGCTGAGTAATAGCACACTGCCCAAAATGATTTTCTTCATTACAATCTCCTCCCAAGAATAAATCATCAACAGCTTAACTATACTCCAAATCGCCATTTATGAACATGTTTTAACCAACCTTTTGAAGAAAGTGGAAGGGACCAAAAAAACGCCACCCCAAGGTTGAGCAAACCTTAGCGTGGCGCTTATATTAATGATCATTACCAAAAATTTGGCAAACGGGGATTACTTTTCGGATAAAGCCACGATCCCTGGTAATGGTTGACCTTCCAAGTAAGTCAAGGAAGCCCCACCACCAGTGGAGATGTGCGTCAGCTTGTCGGCAATCCCGAGTTGCTTAGCGGCCGCCGTGGAGTCACCCCCACCTACGATCGTCGTAGCATCAGACAAGGTCCCGAGGAACTTACCGACTTCCAGCGTCCCCTTGGCAAAGTTCGGCATTTCAAAGACGCCCATTGGCCCGTTCCAAACGACCGTCTTCGCGTCTGCCAGGGTGTTCTTGAAGAGTTCAACGGACTTCGGACCAATGTCTAAGCCCATCCAGCCATCTTCAATGTCGCCTTCAACGACCTTGCTGTCAGCGTCGTTGGCAAACTTGTCTGCCACCACGTCGTCAACCGGGAGAACCAGCTTGTCGCCAGCCTTCGCCAGCAAGTCCTTGGCCAAGTCGATCTTGTCTTGTTCGACCAGGGAGTTCCCCACCTTTTCGCCCTTCGCGGCTTTGAAGGTGTAGGCCATCCCCCCACCAACGATGATCTTGTCCGCCTTGGCTAACAGGTTGGTGATCACGCCGATCTTGTCAGAAACCTTGGCACCCCCGAGGATAGCAACGAAGGGGTGAACCGGGTTGTCCACAGCGTCACCCAAGAACTTGATTTCCTTTTCCATCAGGAAACCAGCTGCGGCCTTGCCAGGCATGTTCGTCGCAATCCCAACGTTGGAAGCGTGCTTACGGTGGGCCGTCCCAAAGGCATCGTTAACAAAGACATCCCCTAAGGAAGCCCAGTACTTGCCCAATTCAGGGTCATTGCCTGATTCATGCTTAACGTATTCACCGTCAATTACGTCTTCGTAACGGGTGTTTTGCACAACCAAAACATCACCGTCTTGCATTTGGTCAATGGCTTCTTCCAGTTGTGCCCCACGGGTTACCGGCACAAAGGTTACCGGCTTGTTGAGCAGGTTGGACAGCTTTTCAGCGACTGGCCGCATCGACAGGCCGGGCTTGTCTTCTTCCTTCTTGATCCGGCCCAAGTGGGAGAAGAGAATTGCCTTCCCCTTGTGGTCCAAGACGTACTTGATCGTTGGCAATGCCGCCACGATCCGGTTGTCATCTCCAACGACCCCGTCTTTAACCGGCACGTTGAAGTCAACCCGCATCAATACCTTTTTACCTTCTAATTGAAGATCTGCTACGGTTAATTTAGCCATAAACTTGCTAACTCCTCTCTTTTTCAAAAAAGGTGGGCGGAGTCGCCTCCTCCCACCTTAAAAAATTTGCCCTTAGCCAACCATTACAGGGTAGCGAAGTGAATCAGGGTCCGGATCATGTTGGAAGTGAACCCGTATTCGTTGTCGTACCAAGCAACCGTCTTAACTAATTGCGTACCGTCTTCGGCTTCCATGATTTCCGTTTGGGATGGGTCAAAGACAGAACCAAACGTGGAGCCGATGATGTCTGAAGATACGATTGGGTCTTCAGTGTAACCGTAAGCTTCGTTGCCTTCGGTTGCCTTCTTCATTGCGGCGTTGATTTCTTCAACCGTGGTCTTCTTGTCCAGGATGGAAACCAATTCAGTCAAGGAACCGTCAACCACACCAACCCGTTGGGCGTGACCAGACAGCTTACCGTTCAATTCAGGGATTACCAGACCGATAGCCTTAGCAGCCCCAGAAGAGTGAGGAATCGTGTTGGTAGAAGCAGTCCGGTTGTTACGCATCTTCTTGCCACGAGGGCCATCCAAGATTGCTTGCGTAGAAGTGAAGGCGTGAACCGTCGTCATCGTCCCAACCTTCAGACCGAAGTCCTTGTTCAAGAAGTAAGCCATTGGGGCCAAGCAAGACGTCGTGCAGGAACCTGCAGAAACGATCTTGTCTTCTGCCTTTAGCGTGTCCAGGTTAACCCCTGGCACAACCGTTGGGATGTTACCAGCTGGGGCAGAGATCAGAACCCGCTTAGCACCGGCATCCAAGTGTGCTTGGGACTTTTCAGCTGAAGTGTAGAAACCAGTACATTCCAGAACGAAGTCAACGCCGTCGTTCTTAACCCAAGGAATGTTCTTAGCGTCGCGTTCAGCGTAAACTGGGTACTTCTTGCCGTCAACGATGATCCCTTCGTCGTAAGCAGAAACTTCACCTGGGAACTTGCCGTGCGTAGAGTCGTACTTCAGCAAGTAAGCCAACATGGAAGGAGTCGTCAAGTCGTTGATGGCAACAACTTCGATGTCGGAAGAGTTCAATTCGTGAATCCGACGGAAAGCCAAACGACCGATCCGGCCGAAACCGTTAATACCAATCTTAACAGTCATACTGTAAGTTCCTCCTTTTAGGAAAACAAATAATTAATGTACGAGTATTATTTTAACACGCTTGCTCAAAAAGTACAGTTTTTCACCCCGAATTCACCAGATTTTGTGAAAAAAGTACAAACGCGCCAGCCCACGTCAAACGGGAACAAGCGCGTGGTTAAGCTAGTGGTAACGCTACCAAAACGCACCTTGTGATCAAGCTTCGGCGCGTAATTTTTCGGCATAGGCATTCAGCTTGCGCAAGCGGTGGTTGACCCCCGATTTAGAGATCGGGCCGCCCGGCACCAAGTTGCCCAGCTCCTTTAAGCTGACCTCTTGGTGGGCCAGCCGGGCCCGGGCAATATCTTGCAACTTGGCGGGCAAGCTGCTTAAGCCGACCCGGGCTTCAATCAGGCGAATATTTTCAACTTGCTTGTTGGAAGCCGTGGCGACCTTATCCATGTTGGCATTTTCGCAGTTGACCAGCCGGTTGACCGAATTGCGCATATCGCGCACGATCCGGATATTTTCAAATTCCAGCATCGAGGAGGTCGCCCCGATCAATTGCAAGAAGTTGGCAATCTTTTCGGCTTCTTTTAAGTAGACGATGTAGCCGCTGCGCCGGCTGGTCGTCCGGGCGTTGAGCCCAAACTGATTGATCAACTTGGCAATCATTTCATTGTGTTCTTCGTACAAAGAATAGATTTCCAAGTGGTAGCGTGACGTTTCCGGATTGTTGACCGAGCCGCCGGCCAAAAAGGCCCCCCGCAAATAGGATTGGACCATCAGGTCGTTTTTTAACATTCCGGTCGGCACCTTTTCCATAATCTTAAAGCCATCCAAAATCCCGAGGGTGCCCAAGATCTCTTGGACCCGGTAGCGCAAGCGCACCACGTAGGTATTATTCTTTTTCAGTTTCATCTTGCGCCGGACGACGATTTCCGATTCCACGGCAAAAAATTCCTTCAACAGGGAGTAGATCCGCCGGGCAATCGCCGGACTTTCTGTTTGCACCGACAGGACCATTTGCTGGTTGGCAATCCCCAGGGACCCATTCATCCGGATTAAGGCCATCAGTTCCGCCTTGGCATTATCGGCGTGGACCTTGATCCCGGTTAATTCCTTTTTAACTTCACTGGCGTACGACATTTTTTATCCTCCTTCGGGCTGGCAAATTCCCCGCCGCTGGGAACAAGATGGAAGCAAACTGCTCCAGCCCAATTGCTAAATTTTAGTGGACGTCATGGAGCCGGTTCATCAGCTCCGCGACGACTTTATCCCGGTCATGGAAGGCCCCATTGTCCCGCAGACGTAAGAAATTGGCCGAAATCACCCGGCAGCCCTGCGCGCGCAACCCAGTAAAGTCGTGCTGAACGGGCTCAGAGATTTCATTCCACGCCTGAAAGTTAATGTAGTCTTCGGGGACCGGTTGGATGTTGACCAGGACCGTATCGATGAAGTGCTCACCTAAGTGCGCATTGATCACCCGGACGTGATCCGCATCGGTAAAGTGATCGGTCTCCCCCTTTTGGGTCATAATATTGCAGATATAGACCACTTCCGCCTGGGATTCGCGAACGGCTTGCCCAACGTTTTTGATCACCAGGTTCGGCAAAATACTGGTAAACAAACTTCCGGGGCCGAGGACAATTTGGTCGGCATCGTGGATGGCTTCAATCACCGCGTGCATTGCCGCTGGTTCGTGTTGGTCAGCGTTGTTGGTGGGCGTCACCCAGACCCGCTGGATTTGCTTATGGGCCGCCGTAATTTCCGATTCCCCGCTTAAGGTCGTCCCGTCGGTAAACTCGGCGTTTAAGGTTAACGGCTCGTTGGTCACCGGATAGATGTGCCCGCGAATGTCCATCATTTCGGCCAATTCCTGGACGGCTTGGTAGATGTCACCCTTCATTTCCGCTAGGGCCGTAATAATCAGATTGCCGATGGCATGGCCGGCCAAGAACTGGTCGGAACTGTCAAACCGGTACTGAAAAATATCCCGTTCCAACTTTGGCAAGTTCGTCAAGGCCACCAAGGCATTGCGAATGTCACCTGGTGGCACCACGTTGACGTAGTTGCGCAGGATCCCGGAAGACCCCCCGTCGTCGGCGACCGTTACCACCGCCGTGATTTCAATATCTTGGTCGCGCAAGCCGCGCAAAATGACTGGCAGCCCGGTCCCGCCACCGATCACCACCACTTTGGGTCGATGTCTCATGAATATCAATTCCTTCTAAAAATTTACTTGGCTTTGGCTACGTCCCGGTGATCCAGGTAAGTATTGTAGCCCGCTGCTTGCAATGCTTGATACAAACGGTTGGCAATCGTCACCGAGCGGTGCTGGCCCCCGGTACAGCCAATCGCAATCGTTAAGCTGGACTTGCCTTCTTGGACATAGCCGGGCAAGGCCCCCTTGATCAAGGCCAGGAGGTGTTGGAAAAACTGCTGGGCTTGGTCAAATTGCATTACGTAGTCTTGCACCGGTTGGTCATTACCGGTTAAATGCTTTAACTCCGGCAAATAATACGGGTTGGGTAAAAAGCGGACGTCCATAACAATATCGGCGTCCAAGGGCAGGCCATACTTGAACCCAAACGATTCCACCTGGACGTAGAACGGCGTCTGCCCACTCCCGTCCCCAAAATACTCGGCAATCCGCAAACTGAGCTTGCGCGGGGTCAGCGCAGTGGTGTCAATCTTGACGTCCGCTTCACTGACCAGTTCGGCCATTAACTGCCGCTCCCGCTGAATGCCAGCCAAAACTCCATCGTGTTCGGCCAAGGGGTGGGCCCGCCGCGTTTCTTTATACCGCGAGACCAATTTGACGTCATCCGCGTCCAAAAATAAGACCTTCACGTTCAAATCGGGCAGGGCCCGCAATTTCGCCAGACACGGTAAAATCTGGGTATAAAAGCTCTTGGCCCGGGCGTCCATCACCATCGCCATTTTGGTAAATTCACCAGAGGCCTTGATGACCTTGATAAATTGCGAAGCCAAGCTGGGCAAAATATTGTCAATCACAAAGTAATTCTGATCTTCAAAGGCATGGACGGCGACCGTCTTGCCAGCCCCACTCATCCCCGTGATCACCACGACTTCAAATTGCTGTTCCATCATCCCACTCCTTACTTCGCCTGCTCAAAAACACACTTGAATATCATAGCATACCGGGCGTGTCATTTCACGGATTTTCAACTTACCCGGCCTTTTTTTCTACGGCAGCCGGTGGCCGGCTGCCAAGTAGAGGTCGTACCATTCTTGCCGGGTCAAGGTGACTTCACTGCCAGCGGCACTGGCCGTGATGTGGGCCGGCGTCATCGCCCCAATCAAAACCTGGACCGGCATCGGCAAGCGCAAAATCCAGGCCAGGGCAATTGCACTCTTCGTTACCTGATACTTGGCCGCTAAGCGGGCGAGGACTGCGTTCAAGGGCCCAAAGTCCGGCTGATCAATGAAGGTCCCGGCAAAGGTCCCGTACTGGAAGGGCGACCAGGTCTGCAAGGTCAGCTGCTTGGTCCGCAAGTATTCCAAGAGGCCATCGGTGGTCGCCGCCAGTTCGGTATTGACGTTGAGCCCATCATCAATCATTTGGGTGTGGCCAAGGCCAAACTGGAGCTGATCAACCAACAGGGGCTGGTCCACGGCCGCTTGCAACAGCTCGATTTGGCGGGGGTTGCAATTCGACACCCCAAAGTGGCGCACCTTGCCGCTGGTCTGCAGGGCATCAAAGGCCGCCGCTACCTGGGGTGGTTCGACTAAGGGATCCAAGCGGTGAATCAAGAAAAAGTCCAGGTAGTCCACGTGCAAACGGCGCAAGCTCCCTTCGACCGCCGCGATCAGGTGCTGCTGGCTGGCCTCATAGCGGGTCAGGTGGTCAAATTCATCGGCAAAAATGCCCCCCTTGGACTGCAACCAGATTCGCTCCCGGTCAACCCCCACATGGCGTAAGGCTTGCCCGAAGTGCACTTCGGACGACCCGCGGCCCAATTCGGGATCACGTCCGTAAATGTCGGCTGCATCAAAAAAGTTGATCCCGCTGGCCAACGCGGCTTGCAGGGCCTGATCACACTTGGGCTGGGCTAGATTCCCCATCCGCATAATCCCGAGGGCGACTTGAGAAATCCCCCCACCAACACCCGGCATCGTGATTGTTTTCATTGCTTTTTCCTCCTGCTGTTCTGCTTGTCCCCATTATAGTTGTTTTGCTGACGTTTGAATACGGTTACCGACGGTTCATGGGAAACAAATTAAAAAAAGCCGGGCAACGCCGCACGGGCGACTTCCCAGCTTAAAAACTAACTACGCTTGCTTGGCCCGGGCGGCATCGCGCGCCAACATCTGCTTGAGATATTGGCCGGTGTACGAGCCCGGCACTTGGGCCACGGCCTCCGGAGTCCCAGTCGCCACGATTTGGCCCCCAGCCTCGCCCCCTTCTGGGCCGAGGTCAATCAGGTAATCGGCCGACTTGACCACGTCGAGGTCGTGTTCAATGACTAAGACGGTGTTGCCGGCATCCACCAACCGTTGCAGCACCACCAACAAGCGCTTGATATCGGCCATGTGCAGCCCGGTCGTCGGTTCGTCCAAAATGTAGAAGCTCTTGCCGTGGGATTGGCGGTGCAATTCACTGGCCAACTTCATCCGTTGGGCTTCCCCCCCTGACAGGGTCGTCGCCGGTTGCCCCAGGTGCACATAGCCCAGACCGACGTCTTCGATCGTTTGCAATTTCCGTCGAATCTTCGGAATCGCACTAAAGAAGTCGAGCGCTTCACTGACCGTCATCTCTAAGACATCGGCAATGTTTTTGCCCTTGTACTCGACTTCCAGGGTTTCGGAATTGTAGCGGGTCCCGTGGCAGACTTCACACGGGACGTAAACGTCGGGGAGAAAATTCATTTCGATCTTAATGATCCCATCCCCGTGACAAGCTTCACAACGGCCCCCCTTAACGTTGAAGCTAAAGCGCCCCTTGGAATAGCCCCGCACCTTGGCGGCGTTGGTTTGGGCAAAGAGGTCGCGGATGTCATCAAAGACCCCGGTATAGGTCGCCGGGTTCGAGCGCGGCGTCCGGCCGATCGGTGATTGGTCAATATCGATGACCTTTTCAATATTTTCAATGCCGCTGACCGTTTGGTAGCGTCCCGGTTTGGCCGAATTATGATTCAGCTTTTGGGCTAAAATCCGCTTGAGAATTTGGTTGACCAACGTCGATTTCCCAGACCCGGAAACCCCGGTCACACAGATAAAGTCGCCCAGGGGGAATTGGACCGTTAAATCCTTGAGGTTATTTTCCTTCGCCCCGGTCACCGTAATGAAGTGGCCGTTGCCCGGCCGCCGGGTGGCGGGGACTGCAATCTGTTGCTTTCCGGCCAAATATTGCCCGGTCAAGGACTTGCGCGAGCGCATAATCTGCTTGGGTGTGCCGGCGGCCATGACCTGGCCCCCCTTTTCCCCGGCCCCGGGACCAATATCAATGATGTAATCAGCCGCTCGCATCGTATCCTCGTCGTGTTCGACCACAATCAAGGTATTGCCCAGGTCACGCATCTTTTTTAAGGAGGCAATCAAGCGGTCATTATCGCGTTGGTGCAACCCAATCGATGGTTCATCCAAGACGTACATCACCCCGGACAGATTCGATCCAATCTGGGTGGCCAGCCGGATCCGCTGGGCTTCACCCCCCGACAGAGTCCGGGCCGCTCGGGAGAGGGTTAAATAATCAACCCCGACGTTTTGCATAAAGCTGAGCCGGTCGATGATCTCCTTTAAGATCGGCCGGGCAATTTCTTGTTGGGCCGGCGTCAAGTTCAGGTTGTTAAAGAAAGCCAGTTCCTGGCTGATCGGCAGGTCGCTGACCTCCCCGACGTTGCGGTCGTTGATCTTGACTGCCAGGGCCCGTTCATTTAAGCGGTAGCCGTGGCAGGTCGGGCACGGCAATTCGGTCATGTACTTGCGCATCTGTTCGCGGGTAAAGTCGGAATTGGTCTCCCGGTAACGGCGGCTGACGTTGTTGACCACCCCTTCAAAGGGCACGTCGACGTCCCGGACACCACCAAAGTCATTCTCGTAGTGGAAGTGGAAGGTCGTATCCCCATTGCCGTACAGCAATTGCTTTTGTTGGACGGCGGGTAGCTGATCAAACGGGGTATCCAGGTCAATCCCGGCTGACGCACAGAATTGGGCCAGCATTTCTGGGTAGTACTTGGAAGAAATCGGATTCCACGGTTCCAAAGCGCCCTGGGCCAACGTTTTGGTCCGGTCGGGGATCACCAGGTCTTCGTCAACTTCCAGCTTCAATCCCAAACCTTCGCAGGCTGGACACGCCCCAATCGGCGCATTAAAGGAGAAGAGGCGCGGTTCCAATTCGCCAACCGTAAACCCACAGATTGGGCAGGCGTACTGTTCAGAAAAGAAGAGCGGCGCTTCCCCAATCACATCCACGGTGACGTAGCCGCCACTCAACCGCAAGGCGGCTTCTACGGAATCAAACAAGCGCGAGCGAATCCCGTCCTTGACCACGATCCGATCGACGACGACGTTGATCTGGTGCTGCTTGTTTTTATCCAATTCAGGCGCTTCTTCAATGTCGTAGGTCTCACCATCGACTTGGACCCGGACAAAACCGTCTTTTTTGATCTGTTCAAAGACCTTCTTTTGGGTCCCCTTCTTATTGCGCACCACCGGGGCCAAAATTTGCAGTTTGCTTCGTTCGGGCAGTTCCAGGATCCGGTCGACCATCTGTTCCGGGGATTGACTGGAAATCGGGATATGATCGTTCGGGCAGATGGGGGTGCCGACCCGGGCCCACAACAACCGTAAGAAGTCATTGATTTCAGTGACCGTCCCGACCGTCGAGCGCGGGTTGTGCGACGTCGTCTTCTGGTCGATCGAAATGGCCGGCGACAAGCCATCGATTGAATCAACATCCGGCTTGTCCATTTGACCGAGGAACTGCCGGGCGTAAGCCGACAAGCTTTCCACGTAGCGACGCTGGCCTTCCGCGTATAAGGTATCAAAGGCCAAGGAGCTCTTGCCCGACCCCGATAAACCCGTAATTACGACCAGTTTATTCTTCGGAATGGTTACATCAATGTTTTTGAGGTTGTGGGCCCGGGCCCCTTTAATCACAATCTTGTTGTTAGTGTTTGCCACGGTTGGTTTGTCCCTTTCCTTTCTGTTGTGCCGTTAATTCCATAATCGTATCCCGCAGGGTCGCCGCTTGTTCAAAGTCCAAGCGCTTGGCCGCCGCGCGCATCTGCTCAGTCAGTTCCGCCAGCATTTGGGCTTGGGATTCGGCCGTTAAGCGGCCGAAGTCTTGGGCGGTAAACTCAGCCGACTGATCGGCTTCGGTGTCTTCCACCTTCTTGACCGCGGAAATCGCCTCTTGAATGGGCTTAATGATCGTCTTAGGGGTGATCCCGTGCTTTTGGTTATAGGCTTCTTGGATTGTCCGCCGCCGCTTGGTCTCATCAATGGCTTTTTGCATCGAATCGGTAATCGTATCGGCGTACATGATTACCGCCCCGTGGGCGTTTCGGGCGGCCCGCCCGATGGTTTGGATCAAGGAGCGTTCATTACGCAAGAAGCCTTCCTTATCGGCATCCAAGATCGCCACCAGGGAAACTTCGGGAATATCCAGCCCTTCCCGCAGCAAATTGATCCCCACCAAGACGTCAAACTTGCCCAAGCGCAGGTCGCGGATAATCTGGGTCCGCTCCAGGGTCTTAATGTCAGAGTGAAGGTATTTAACCTTCAGGCCGAGGTCCTTGAGATAATCCGACAAGTCCTCGGACATCTTCTTGGTTAAGGTCGTCACCAGCACCCGTTCGTGCTTTTCAATCCGCTGATTAATCTCCCCGACCAGGTCGTCAATTTGCCCCATGATCGGCCGGACTTCGACCGTTGGATCCAACAGCCCGGTCGGCCGGATGATTTGTTGCACCACCTGGTCGGTTTGGGCTTCTTCGTACGGCCCCGGCGTGGCGGACATGTAAATAACCTGGTGGACGTGCGATTCAAATTCCCCCAGGGTCAACGGCCGGTTATCCAGGGCCGAGGGCAGCCGAAAGCCGTAGTCGATCAGCTGCTGCTTGCGGGCCTTATCCCCATTGTACATCCCCCGCACCTGCGGCATTGTCTGGTGGGATTCGTCGACGACCAATAAGAAATCCTTGGGGAAGAAGTCCAAGAGGGTATACGGCGGCTCGCCCGGTTGCCGGCGGTCCATGTAGCGGGAATAATTTTCGATCCCGTTGGTGTAGCCCATTTCCCGCATCATTTCAATATCGTAGGTCGTCCGTTGTTTGAGCCGCTGGGCTTCCAAGAGCTTACCGGCCTTTTCGAACTTGGCCACCTGGGTATTCATATCCGCTTCGATTTCTGGCAGGGCGACGTCCATGATTTCCTCGCTGGTCAAGAAGTGGGTCGCCGGGAAGATCGAAACGTGCTCCAAATCACCGAGTACTTCCCCAGTCAAGGCATCGACTTCCCGAATCCGGTCGATCTCATCACCAAAGAATTCGACCCGCAGGGCCTTTTCCTCCCGCGACGCCGGGAAGATTTCCACCACGTCACCGCGGACCCGGAACCGGCCGCGCTGAAAATCAATGTCGTTGCGGTCAAATTGAATCGTCACCAATTCACGCAGCAGGCGGTCGCGACTGATTTCCTGGCCAACCCGCAGGGAGACGACGTGATTTTGGTATTCGGCCGGCGACCCCAGCCCAAAGATGCTGGAGACCGAAGCCACTACGATCACGTCATTGCGTTCCAACAGCGAAGACGTCGCCGAGTGGCGCAGTTGATCAATTTCATCGTTAATCGAGGCGTCCTTTTCAATGTAGGTATCACTGGACGGGACGTAGGCTTCCGGTTGGTAGTAATCATAGTAAGAAACAAAGTATTCCACCGCATTGTGGGGGAAGAACTTTTTCATTTCCCCGTATAATTGTCCCGCCAAGGTCTTGTTGTGTGACAAGATCAACGTGGGCTTATTGACGTTTTTAATCACGTTGGAAATCGTAAAGGTCTTCCCGGTCCCGGTCGCCCCCAACAGAATTTGGGCCTTGCGCCCGGCTTCAATTCCCTTGGTCAAAGTGGCGATTGCTTCGGGCTGGTCCCCGGTGGGCTGGTAGTCGGCGACCAGGTCAAACTGCTGGTCCGCTTGACGATAAATCATGGCATCAATCCCCCATTTTCACATCAGTATGCTTTGCTTTATCTAGTGTAGCACGCGAACGTGCTTTCCTAAAACAAATTGGCTGGCCACAGTAGAAATTTCCCGGGAAATAAAAAAACAGCCGGTCGCAACCAGCTGTTGGCTCAATTAAGCAAGCCAGACTTCGCCGACTAACAGCATTGCCCCAAAGACAAGGACAAAGACCACGACCGGCCATACGAAGCGGACCCAGTGGGAGTACTTCATGTCGAGCATTTGCAAGGTTGCCATCACTAACCCGGTCGGCGCCAAGAAGAGCATTGCGTACTGCCCTAATTGGTAGGCCGTGACCACGATGTAGC
>NHCFJ05603__coassemble_1189_pt1 | contig 11285 bp, 7 predicted proteins | sample NHCFJ05603__metabat2_high_PE_032 | metagenome-assembled genome bin NHCFJ05603
CCTTTTTGGCGAAGGGCTTAAAGGTCAAGTAGCTTAGGGTAACTTCGTGGTTGACTGCCAGCTGGATCCGCTGCTTTTGGCTGAGGCGGAAGTCGGTCTCCAGTTGTAAGTCCTGGTCAACGGTGATCACGATATCGGTAATGTGGGGAAATTGTTCCATAAGGCACCTCCTTAATTAATGAAAACTAAGCGTCACGCCGGGTGGGCAGCTGGGCCAGCTGCTCGGTACACCAGCGGGCCAATTGCCGCTCGCTTTGGGGGCCGTGCAGCCACAGAGTCTTCAGGACTTGCTGGTGGTAAGTAATCAGCAAGAATTGGCGGCAGCCGGATTTAAGCTGCCCCCGGTCCACAAAGGCCGGGGTGTCGGCCAGCTGATCCAAATGGGCATCCATGGCGGCGGGCAGTAATTCTTCCAGGGCGTAGTGGGCTTGGACCCGGGTGAAGCGATAACCAGCTTGTTGCAGCTGATGCATTTGCTTAATTAAGGTTGCTTGCATTGTCAAATACCTCCAAATGAAAAAAGTCACTCGATTTTAGACGCACTAAGGGCTTGTCTAAAATCGAATGACTCTTTGGAAGTGGCGACGCGAATTACGCAGCCACGGCTATGTAGGTACGGCTCAAATATAGCTCACGCAAGGTAGAAATGCAACTAAAACGCTCAGGAAATTTAAAATCACCGCCCACGAATAAATAAAAACCCCTAACAGCTTGCGATGAAACCGTGTGAAGCAAGCTATTAGGGGGACGTGCGTGATATGGCTAGTGGGGAGTTAGCCATTTAATGCTACTCACGACTTTTTAAGTCAAAATGTGCTTTCTTTCTGAATAAATCAAGATTATAATTCACCTTAAAAGGCTATATTTTTAGATATTCTATTAGAATAATTTAGATTTAGCTTATGGGAGGCGACAAAATGCGAAAAATTATTTGGGGGAGCCTGGCGGTTTTGAGTACGTTAGCCTTGGCAGGGTGTGGCAATGATCACCATCAACAAAGTCAAGCGCGATCGCAAACCAGCAGTAAGAAGGTTGCGGCAAGCCAAACGACTCATCACCAAGCGGCAGCGTTGTGGAACAGTGATAAGGACCAACAGTTGGCGAAATTTATCAACCAATGGGCGCCGACAATGAAGCAAGCGTATACCAAGTACGATGGCAAACACGAGTTAAAGTTGGCGACTGGTGTTAAATACCCAAGTCAATTGAAAGCAACGACGGTGAATGGTCAGCATGATTCGATCGGGTGGTCACCGAAGGGTACCGGGAAGTATGCTTACAATGTGGTCGCCCTTTATAATGACAATCAAGGGGGCAATCAACACATTACCTACGCCTTTGCCTTTCATGATGGGCAACCAGTTGCGTTGGTAGATCAAAGTACCAACGGTACCCCTAACTGGACCCCGACGCGGAATGCCGACGTAGCCAATGGCTTTAGCCAAATCGCTGCTGGCAAAGGGGCTAATTCAGGCCAAGCGAACCAAGCCAGCCAGACCAGCACAAGCGATGACAGTTTGAACGGCGTGGATGCCAATGGGAACCCTACCCACGTGATTACTAAGGAAGAGGCGCTGGGTGCAATTCATCAGGCCGGCCTGGACAGCAATTGGCCAACCCCCGGGGAAATTCCACCTCACCCTGGGACGGTTTATCACCCGCTGGACGATGGTAGTGGCTACATGTTCTCCATCTTTGTTAATGATATGCATGAAGTCTACACAGTACGGCCAGCCGGCAAGGGGCACTATCATATTACTCAGCAGGAGTCGCCGATCGACAGTAAGATAAATGATAGCAGCAGCATTACGGAACGGGAATTTGACGTCTAAGATCACCGAAAAGTCGCAACTTTGTTACGCAAGTTGGGACTTTTTTTGATGGAAACCGTCATGCCCTTTTCTTAGCCGGCTTCCTATGATATCATCGATCGCGTTACTAAATGTTACGATCTGGCTAGGTCCTTGGCGGCCTGTCACGCAAAAAGAAGAGAAAGGATCTACCATGCACTTTTCACTGAAGAAAATCAGGCCCCTCTTAGTAGCCCTGGGCGTTGCCTTGCTGAGTCTAACTGCCATTCCGGTGCTCAGCCACGCCCAAAGCACGCCTTACTGGATGCGGCCGTCAGAAAAACAGGCCTACCCGGACGTGAACAAGCACCCGGGGATGTGGATTTTGGTCTCCAAAAAGACGGAACGGACCTATTTGATCGACCACGGTAAGGTGCTCTACACCATGCTGGCTTCGACCGGGACGAAGGGCGCCAATGCCACGCCAACGGGAACGTTCCAAATTGAGGCGGAACGCGGGGATTTCTTCTACAACCAAAGCAGTGGGGAGGGCGCCAAGTACTGGGTCTCTTGGAAGGACCACGGGATCTACCTCTTCCACAGCGTCCCGACCGATGCCAACGGCAACTTCATTAAAAGCGAAGCCAACCAGCTCGGTAAGAAGGCCGCTTCTCACGGTTGTGTCCGCCTGTCGGTTGCTGATGCCAAGTGGATGTACCAAAACATCAAGCAAGGAACCAAGGTCGTGATTTCGGATTCAGGGAATCTCAAACAGCTGATTAAGCAAAATTCATAAAAATAAGCTTCAAAAGGAAAAGCAGCTCCTGCGCCAATTTTGGCGGGGAGCTGCTTTTTTGCGTTATTGATCAGTCGGGCGTTCTGCGACCTTGAGCAAGTCGAAGAATAAGCGGCTGTATTCATCACTTTGGATCGGGTCCAGCCGGTCTAATTGTTGGTTGAGCAATTGGCGCTGGGGCGAAACGGCCGGGGCCGCTTCGGTCGTGCCTTCCACCAGGGATTCCATCGAGACGTTCAATGCCTTGGCAATCCGGTAGAGGCTGCCGGCCCCGATTTGCTTGACGACGCCCCGTTCAATTTTGGACAGGTAGTTAATCGTCATGTCGCTGAGTTCGGCCAGTTGTTCTTGCGTCATGCGAGCAGCGTGGCGTTGCGTGGCGATATTTTTTCCGAGGTAGTTGTTCATTTGATTGTCTCCAATCCGTTGGTTTTACCTCCAGAATAGTGGTTGGTGCGTAATAAAATAAGTTCTTAAAAGGTGAATTAAATATTACCTTTATTTGGCGATGACCAGATGGTAATATTTTAATTGTAGCCTGTTATGGCTATTTAGTGATTTAAAGATGAAAAAAACGGGGGTGAAGGTCAACATTTAAAACCTGCTTCATATCGAGCTCGCAACTTCTTGCCGGCTGAGTTAAATGGGGCTGACAACTACGTTACATAACGGTATGAATTACGACAAACCAAGGGTTAACTAAATTAATTACGAGCAAGCAACAGTCACGCCGGCGACGCGTTATGAATGATCGTTGGCGCTTACAAAATGATCAGTTTAAGCATGAAGCTAATGGTTCAAAGGGAGGAGGCCATCGTTACTGGCACGAGACTTATCGTATTACAATCATGAGCTTCCTAAATATCGGGTGTTGGTTTTTGGGGAGCCAGAGAATCCAGGTGCTTATTATTTAACCGTCGAAAAAGCCGCTCCAGCTTACTATTCTGCGATTGGCATTAAGCCGTATTGGCAAATTGATTTTAATCGGGAGCGCATTAATTTTACGGCGACGGAAATCGAGTTAATGAAAAATTGGGAATTGAACTTAAATTGGGAAACCTGCGTGCTGCTTGACGAGACCGTGGGGCGGCATGGGCTGGATCAGCAAGTCACGCCCGAGGCGAAACCGATTAAGTTTAAAAAAATTGATGAAGAATTAGCAAATTGAGGTGCACAATGGTTTCTAAAAATAATCACCAAATCTTAAAGCAACGGCAGACCAACCAAGTGCCACATTATGGTTTGCGGAAACTTAGTATTGGGGTCGCAAGTGTCTTATTGTCAACCACGTTTTACCTGGGTGCTGCTACGGCTCACGCGGATACGAATACTAGCTCAGCGGCTGTTTCTTCAGCTTCGGTAAAGCCAGAGCAAGCGGTGCAACCAAGCGCAGCGAACACAACGCAGCTAAATGCGCAAAGTCAAGTGGCTGCTTCGGCGCAACCAAGCGCAGCGGACACAACGCAGCCAGATTCGCAAAGCCAAGCGGCTGCTTCGGCGCAACCAAGCGCAGCGGACACAACGCAGCCAGATTCGCAAAGCCAAGCGCAGCGAACACAACGCAGCCAAATGCGCAAAGCAAAGCGGCTTCATCGGCGCAACCGGCCACCAATGCTGCCAAGGTACTGACCACAATCTCTACACGGGCTGGGAGTCAGGCTACGCCAGCCCGGGGTGTAGACTCGGCCGCGCTCCCGGCAACGGCCTGGCAGCCAACCCCGACCGTAAAGCTTTCTGCCGATCAGGTCGCCACCATTGATCGGGCGGGACAACCTCAATCAGTTCAAGGCGCGGGCTGGCAAATGACGCTGGATAAAAACTACATCAAGTTGGGGCAAGATACGGCCACGTTGAAAGTTAAATACGAAGTAGATACCCCCGGAGAAGTCTTCATTCTCGACCTTGGTTATCCCGGCGGTGATTTGAAAGTCGATGGAGACATTCAGGGGCTATTCTCGTCTGCCGCGACGATCAAAGTAGAGCGAGAGCAAGTGGGGAAATATCCAGATGGTAACCCTAAGTATGGTTTACGGACCCAAGTGATCGTTACCTTCCACCAAACGGGGACCTATAATCAAGAAATTAAATTAGCGGGGCTCGGGACGGGAGATAGTCGGGAGGCGGTCTTGCAAAATTTGCAAGCAAGCTTTGGCGACCGGGCGTACGATTTGATTATCAAGAAGGGGTCCACGCAGGACAACGCGCAAGCCGTGGGGCGGCTGTATTTGATTGGCAGCTTTACCCCAACGATGCAGACGGCCGGGGGCCGGACTACGGTGCAGAGTCCCGCGAACAAAGTGGTGCCCGTCTTAAGTACGAATAACAATTATCTGTTTAATGTTGCCCCGGGCTGGAGTGACCGGGGCGCCTTGCTTGACCCTACGTATAATGGGGACTTCACGTATTCTATTGCCGTGCCCAGCACATTTGAACTCGATCAAGCGGCGACGGCCGCCTTATATCAAAGAGGAGAAAATGATTACCGGACCCTTAATGTGACGGCTAGCCAGGCGGGGGTGGGCGCGCCCGTTATTATTAAGGCGACCGCCCTAAAAGAATTTAGTGCGTGGCACAATGATGTGTATGGCCCGAATCAGGGGGTGGCTTTTTTAGGGCATTTTACGGATGCGCCAAGCACCGCGACCTTATTGCAAGCCCCCGGGCAAACGGTCATTACCGATACGGTTGGCGGCCACGTGCAAACGATTACGTTACCCGGGCTTGAGGCGACGGTCATCAACGCGGCCAATTACGACCGCAATCAAGTTTGGCTGGGCGGCGATAAGGTTGTGGATTTTGGTGATTTGAACGAGCGGTATCAAGCGCATGAAGTTCCCATCACCGACGCCAGCATGCCAATCAATTTGATTGACCAGATGTACGTGACGAATGCTTCCCCGTTTGATGTTGAAAATGCCACGGTGACCATGACGTTTGGGGATGGCGTGCGCGTCCAGCTCGACTCATCATTTTGGAGCGTGAATGACCATCGGTTCCACTCTGCGTTTAATTTGGTCGATTCCCCGGTTGAAATTACCTACCAGGATGGGACCCACGAGACCGTTGCAAAAGGGGAGACGTGGTCAAATTTGACCAAAAATATCAAGTCCGCGACTTGGACCATGGCAAATTGGAACAGCGGGCAACAAGCCGGAATTGCGCCACATGGTCTTGGTATTGCCGGCTGTGTGGCCACCCACTATCAAGATGGACGCCCCGTGCAATTTGGTGACCAGATTCAAGTCACCTTAGATGTGCAAGGCATTAATACCGCGGGGTATCACTATCAGCGGACGCTGGCAGACACGTTAACCGTGGTTGATCTTAGCCAGCATTTGTCACCTACTAAGGGGACGAACTATTATGGTGGGGTTGAGCATTTTGGCCTCGGGGATGACCCTAGTGGGACAAGCAATTTTCATTGGGAACGGACCAGTGGCATCAAGGGATTAATTAAGTGGCAAAATCCGACCTTTTATTATGTAATGCCCCAAACGGTATCCCGCATTCAAAACATTCACTTTCAAATTCCGGGGTGGGTGACGATTCCCGATTATCTCCCAGCCTTGGACTCCGTTGACTACGTCCAAAGCAAAGACGGGCAGCACACGGTCGCGGTGATTAAGTTCAAGGGAACGTACACCAATGATGCGACTAACCAGTGGTTGTACTTTGATAATGTCAATAAAGATAATGTCGTAAATCAAACCAGTCTCGGCTACCTGTACTGGACAGCCGACAATGTTAATAGCGATGCGATGACCCAAGCGGTCGATAAGTTTGCTGCTGACGATCATAATCGACCAAATGCAGAGCAGAAAGCGGCCCTGTTACCGGCAACCCTCACGGCGGAGGCCTTAGACAAGATTTACTATGCCTTCTGGACCAAAGGTAAGATCGATGTGGGGACCGGGATGTATTCATACGGCAATGTGAAGGCCACCGATGGAACCTGGGGAAGCAAGGGCACGATTGATTATCATAGTGACGGTCACGCTGCGGTCGGAGTTAGTTTGGTGAACAATAGCGGGAATGAGTTGAAAAACATCGTAGCGATTGTGGCCATTCCTAAAACGAGTGATGGGACCCACCTGCCATTGAGCCTCACGGGCGCTCCAGTGGAACTGCTTGACGCTAACACCAATCAGGTTCTCACGAATGACGGCATCACGGTGTTATATAGTACGAAGGCGGCCGATCTGACCACGAACGATTTGAGTGCGTTTGTACCAGCGAGTGAAATTACCGATTGGACGCAAGTACAAGCCGTAGCGCTCAAGCTGTCGAGTTTAGCTGGGAAGAGCAGCCGGCAATTGGCGATCCCGGTGGTCGCGACCGATCTATTAGAAAAGATTGGGAAAAGCGGCAAAATTGGCATCCGCGTAGCAGCTGACGGACTCTTACCAATTGTGACAACGGTTGAATCAGACCGGGCCGCCCAAGTGGTGATTGGGGGCCAAGCAACGATCGAAGCCCAAATGCATTATAAAGATGGTCAGAGGCAAGATCATATTATTGCCATGCCGAACGTGACGAAGCATTTTGATGTCACAAAGCCGACTGTTTTGAACAAAACTGATTTTATGCCGACCAAAGTCGACCAGGCCAATATTCCCGCGGGGTACGCGTTAAGTTCGGCGGATCCAACGGTGGTTAAAGGGACGGCTAAATTAGGGGAACCGGTAACCGCGGCGATGGACCAGTCGGTATTACAGTTTGAGTTAGTACCGACCCCCCAACAAATTAAAGTAAACTATGTTGATGATGATAATAATCAGGCGGTAATTAAGACCGAAACCTTAACGGGAGTGACGGATCAAACCGTCTCGTTTAAGCTTAGCCTGCCGGAGAACTATGTCCTTAATGAGACCGAGACCGCTCCAAGCGACTATACCTTTAAGGCGACGGGCAATGCGGATATTACGATTCATTTGCGCCATGAGACGAAAGACGTTAGTGCGACTGATCCCTACGCTAAATTTGAGCGAACCTACTCCATCGTTCAAAAGATTCCGCAAATTACGCATGATGTAAATGGTGACGTTACGTATACCCCTAAGACTTTGCTTGATAAGTGGAAATTTAATATGCAAAGAACCGCAACGCAGGACCTAGTTACGGGGAAAATTAGCTACGGGTCTTGGGAGGTGGATCCGGCTGATGTTGATGGGCCTAATGGTATTCATTCACCGGAGTTTAGTATTGACAAAATTGCCCATACGAAGCTTACTTCCCCGATTGGGGCGTCAGAAGATTTGTTACTGTGGTGGACGCTGGAGAATACTCCTGAAAAATACCAGGAGTATATTAAGTCCTTAGGCCTCGATCCCGACCAGGTGGTGGCCCTTGTTTCGGTCGGCGGTTTTGATGGGAACAATGGTATCAATGACCGTCAAAAGAAGCGGTTCGACCAAGGTATTGCACTAGGCGCTGGCGTCTTTAAGTCCCTCAACAGTACGCATTGGGATTTGAGTTTTTGGGTAGCCGGCTCTAGTCATAACGCTTTAGGGTTGCTTCCGGTGTATCATGATTATGCCAAAACCTTTGATTTGCAGTGGAAAACAGGGTTGTCCGATACCCCATACGATGACTTGAAAGAACTATTCCCAGCCTCGCAAACGATCGAGCTTATTAGTGAACCCGTTACAATTCCGGTCACGATTAAGTATGTCGATTCGACCACGGGTCAGGTTGTTGAAGAGAAGTCGTTAACAACTACTAACTACTATCAAGACTTTTTGATTCCTGACCAGACGCCAGCCGGTTATGTTGCCACGGATGCTGGTGCCTTTACGAAGCATCATTCCGTGCGGCCAACAGCTGGTGATGCGCTCCAGACCACCTTTGAAATTCAGGTTAACCATAAGCTGGTCAAGGTCACCCCAGATGCCCCTAAGAAGCCAAATGATAAGCTGCCGGATAACCCGACGAAGTCTTATCCAAGTGGGGTTGGCGCAAACGACTTGAATAAGACGGTGACGCGGACGATTAAGGTCACCGATCCAACTGGCCAGATAACCACGACCAAGCAAACGGCCCACTTGACCCGGACCGCCGAGGTTGATGAAGCCACTGGTGAACTGGTTAGATACAGCGATTGGACGTCTGGTAGGTGGCAGGAATTTAAGCCGCAGCCCATTGCAGGATACACCCCAACCATTCCGGTCGTGGCGGCACAAACGGTTGATGAAACAACTCCTGATAAGAACGTGGAAATTGCCTACACGGCTAACGAGCACGTTGTAGATTTAGACTACGTTGATCGGGACGGAAACATTATTGCAACGGACCCCTTAAAGGGGAAGACTGGTGACACCATCAAAATTGTGGCGAAAGCCCCAGCGGGGTGGCGCTTAGTTGCCAACCAAACGGTGCCAACTGAGCTAACCTTTACGGCGACGGACCAAGCCCCACTTAAGATCGTGATTGAGCACGCCCACACGACGGTCACCCCAGATGACCCTAAGACGCCAAATGATAAGCTGCCGGATAACCCGACGAAGTCTTATCCAAGTGGGGTTAGCGCAAACGATTTGAATAAGACGGTGACGCGGACAATTAAGGTCATCGCCCCAACTGGCCAAGTAACCACGACCAAGCAAACGGTCCACTTGACCCGGACCGCCGAGGTTGATGAAGTCACCCTGGATACGACTTATTCACCGTGGTCGACAGGGAAGTGGGACCAGTACAACGTCCCTGGAATCGCTGGTTATACCGCCAGCCAATCAACCGTTGCGGCGCAAACAGTGACGGTTGCGACTGATAACCAGCTTGTGAAAATTATGTACACACCAAATGCACATAATGATATTACTGTGCAATACGTTGATGATGACAATCACGGAAAGGTGGTGCAGACAAGGACTTTATCTGGCCAAACGGACCAAACGCTAACGATCACTCCAGTCGCGCCAACCGGTTATGACTTGGTGGATTCGGCCCCAATCAGCTATCAGGTTACCGCGCAACCTCGACAAGTGGTAAGCGTGCATGTTAAGCATCACATTAACACCACGACGGAAAAGAAGTTGCTAACCCGGACGATTGAGCTGCATACTCCGCACGATGGCGTAAAGGTCGTTAAACAAACGGCCGAATTAATGCGCCAGATCAGCACGGATCAAGCTACCGGCGCCAAAACTTATGGTCAATGGTCGACAGGGAAGTGGGACCAGTACAGTGTCCCTGAAATCGCTGGTTATACCGCCAGCCAATCAACCGTTGCGGCGCAAACGGTGACGGTTGCGACTGATGACCAGCTTGTGAAAATTATGTACACACCAAATGCACATAATGATATTACTGTGCAATACGTTGATGATGACAATCACGGAAAGGTGGTGCAGACAAGGACTTTATCTGGCCAGACGGACCAGATGGTAACGATTAAACCAGTCGCGCCAACGGGCTACGTATTGGTAGATGCAACGCCAGTTGACTACCGTGTGACGGATCAATCCCAACAAGTCGTTACGTTCCACGTTAAGCACCAGCGAGACACGACCACGGTAAGCAAAACGTTAACCCGGACGATTGAACTCCACACGCCGTTTGATGGGGTCAAGACGATCAAGCAAGTCGCTGAGTTAACGCGGCCAGTAACCGTTGATCGCGCCACGGGCCAAACGACGTTCGGGGCTTGGTCGACGGGGACGTGGGATGCTTACCAAGTCCCAACTTATGCGGGCTACGAACCGACAGTCGCGCAAGTCCCAGCGGTTCATTTAGATGGGAACGCAACGGATCAAACCGTGGTGATTAATTACTTGGCTCAGCAACACACCACGCACATTAATTACGTGGATGAAACTGGGAAGTTGATCCATACGACCACGTTAAGTGGCAAGACCGATGAAGTGGTCGCGGTGCCAAATGAGGTTCCAACGGGTTGGCAGCTGGTTGCGGGGCAAACCCTACCAAGCGAACTGACCTTTACTGCCACTGGTTATCCAGACACAACGGTGGTAATTAAGCACCGGTTGATCACGATTCCGGCGGACAACCCGCAAGCGGATGGCACGCCATTGCCAGATAATCCGGGGCTGACGTTCCATGGGGTAGATGAAGCCGCTTTGAATCGGGTGGTTACGCGGCAAATTATGCTTAACATTCCTGGAAAAGCAGCGCAAACCATTACCCAAACGGTTCATTTGACCCGGGAGGCTGTCGTTGATGAAGTCACCGGTGAAGTGACCTATGGTAATTGGACCACTGGTGAATGGGAAGCAGTACCGGTACCAGTGATTGCGGGCTACACGCCAAGTCAGCGTGAAGTACCAGCGGTGAAGGTAACGGCAACGACCAAGTCACAAGTGATTACGATTAACTACACGGCCCTGCCGACGACCCCAACGCCAACGAAGCCGCAAGCGACGGTAGCAGGCGGCGATGCGAAGGCACCAGCCACCAATGCAATGGTGCCAACAACGCCAGCGCCAGCCGCGGAACGGCGGTTGCCACAAACGGGGAACCAAACGACGTCAACCAGCCAAATTTTAGGCTTGTTGGTTGCCGGCTTGGCCACTGGTTTGGGCTTATGGCGCGGAAAAAAGAAGGACCAACAGGGATAATGACCATTTAATTGACGAAAGGACCTGGGCTTAGCCGAGGTCCTTTTTGTTTCGCGGTTTGTAAAATTAAGTTGGAAGTCCGTTCGACCAAAGTCATAACGGCGCCCTGATGTCCTTTGCCCTGGA
>NHCFJ05603__coassemble_1306_pt1 | contig 9679 bp, 6 predicted proteins | sample NHCFJ05603__metabat2_high_PE_032 | metagenome-assembled genome bin NHCFJ05603
CGACCGTTTCCCCAACGTTGATGTCTTCCATCCCGGAAACGGCAATCAGGTCCCCGGCTTGAGCTTCTTCGATTTCTTCACGCTTAAGCCCGAAGAACCCGAACAGCTTGGTAACCCGGAAGTTCTTAGTCGAACCGTCCAGTTTCATCAAGGTTACCTGGTCGCCGACCTTGATCCGACCGCGCACAACCCGGCCGATCCCGATCCGGCCCACGAAGTCGTTGTAATCCAGGATTGCCACTTGGAATTGCAGTGGTTCGTCGGAGTTGTCGACTGGTGCTGGAATCGTCTTGACAATCGTGTCAAAGAGTGGCTTCATCGTGTGTTCTTGGGTCGCAATGTCAGAGTCGTAACTGGACGTCCCGTTCATGGCCGAAGCGTAAATCACTGGGAAGTCGAGTTGGTCTTCGTCCGCCCCTAATTCAATGAAGAGGTCGAGCACTTCGTCGACAACTTCTTCTGGGCGGGCCCCCTTGCGGTCCACCTTGTTAATAACCACGATTGGTACCAGGTGTTGTTCTAAGGCCTTCTTAAGCACGAAGCGGGTTTGCGGCATCGTCCCTTCAAAGGCGTCGACGACCAGCAGCACCCCGTCAACCATCTTCATCACCCGTTCCACTTCCCCACCGAAGTCGGCGTGACCTGGGGTGTCTAAGATGTTGATTTGGTACTTGCCGTACTTAACGGCCGTGTTCTTGGAGAGGATCGTAATCCCCCGTTCCCGTTCAATGGCGTTGGTGTCCATTGCCCGGTCTTGGATGTCAAAGTGTTCTGGCAAGGTATCGGATTGCTTCAGCATTTCGTTAACCAAGGTCGTCTTACCATGGTCAACGTGAGCAATAATCGCAATGTTGCGGATATCATCACGCGAGGTCAAGTCTAATCTTCCTTTCTTCTCGATCGAATCGGTATTAACTCATAAAAAAACTGTGACGTCATGGTCACAGCAAGCCGGCTAATTGACAAGGGCGAAAACATCGTCCGCCACTTGCTTCGTCGCTACTAATACAAGGTTAGATGATAACACATCGAGTCCTTTTTCGTCAATGGCTTTTACCACTAATCCCAAGCCCTCAGCCAAGGCCCGGCCAGCGGCCAAATCCCACGGCTTGAGGCGGGATAAATACAGGCCTAAGCGCCCTTCTAAGACGTTGATGATCTCCAGCCCCGCACTGCCATACAAACGCAGGCCGCTGGCGTTTTTGATCACCGCCTGGACGTTGTGGTGATTGGTAAAGAGCAGGCCGTAATTAACATCGACCAGCGAACCACGCAGGCCGCGATCGACCGGTGGGGTCAGGGGGTGGGCGTTTTTAAAGACGCCCACGCCGGGGCCACCGTGATAAAGGGTCTGGTTCATCACGTCCATAATGTAGCCCAATTTGGGCTGGCCGTCTTCGTAGCAGGCCAGCATCGTCGCAAAGTTGGTCTGCTGCTTGACAAAGTTCAAAGTCCCATCGACCGGATCGACGATGTAGACCCGGCCGCTGAGGTCGTGGACCTCATCGCCGAAACCTTCTTCACTGATGATTTGGGCGGTCGGGTCAATTTCTTTGAGCCGGGCGGTAATGAAGCGCTCGGTTTCCTTATCCACCGTCGTCACCAGGTCGTTGAAGGTTGTCTTGGCGTCAACTTCGTAGTGGTCGGCCATCAAGGCCAAGGTCTTTTCTCTCGCCGCCCACATCAGGGTTTGTAATTGTGCATCCAACGTTGCCATTTGCCTACCCCCGTGCGGTCAAAGCAACCCGCCCCTGCGGATTGGCCAGCGCCGCTTGGACCACCTCGTAGAGCTGGTAGCCACTGGCCCGGGCAAAGTCGCGGCCGAGCCGTTTTTCCTCGCTCTTGGCTGGCACGACCCGCTTAAAGGCTTGGTAGGTCGCTTGGACCTTGGCCGCGGCCACGCCCCCTTCGTAGGCCGCTTCGACCGTATTCAAAAAGGCCATTACCGTTTCAATTTCGGCCACCGACCAGCTGGGGTCGAGCGGGTATGCATAATTTTGCTCCATGACGCCACGTCCTCTCAATTGCAATTTCTAATTATTCTACCATTTTTCCGGGCGCAAGAGTTAATCACACGCTTAATTCCCGGTAAATTTTGCCGCGGACCAGCGAAATCTTTGGCCCCCTGCCAATTTGTGATAAACTTGAAGAAGCAAGGTGCGCCCCTGGGCCACCATTACCAATCACTTTGGAGGGATTCAATTGTTTTTAATGAAGGATATTACGCGGGATGGCAATCCAGTCCTCCGCAAGCGGGCCGCCAAGGTCGAGTTTCCGCTGTCCGCTGAAGACCGGGAATTGGCCCGGCAATTAATGGAATACTTAGAAATCAGCCAAGACGAAGAACTCTGCAAAAAGTACGGGCTGCGGGCCGGGGTCGGCCTGGCGGCACCACAAGTCGGTGTCTCCAAGCAAATGGCCTCCGTCTTGGTCCCCGCCGAGGAAGAAGGCGGCAAGCCGGTCTTTAAGGACGTAATCATCAACCCGGTGATCGTCAGTGAATCAGTCCAATACGGGGCCCTGACCGAAGGGGAAGGTTGCTTGTCCGTCGATGAAGACGTGCCGGGCTACGTGCCCCGGCACGACCGGATCACCCTCAAGTACACCGACGTCGATGGCAACGACCACACCGTCCGCTTGAAGCACTACCCGGCGATCGTGTGCCAACACGAAATCGACCACTTGAAGGGGATCCTCTTCTACGACCACATTAATAAGGACGCGCCGTTTGAAGCCCCCGAGGGCACGGTGATGTTTAGCTAATTTGCTTCTTTGAAAAAAGAGGGTTCCGCATGAGAACCCTCTTTTTTCGTGGTATCAAATGGATAACACCAATCGCGTAAGCCTAGAAGCAAGGCCTTCCCTTCCCTGACTGCGAGACTACTTTTAAACCGTTTGACGTCAAATAACTATTGCCCCTGCCGCGCGTACTTGGCTTCGACTGCCGCCTTTTCGGCTTCCCACCAATCGCGGTGCTCAGTATACCAGTCGATCGTGTGCTGGAGCCCAGTTTCAAAATCAGTGAATTCTGGTTCCCAACCCAGTTCAGTCCGCAGCTTTGTGGCGTCGATCGCGTAGCGCAGGTCGTGACCCAGCCGGTCCTTAACTTGGTCGTAGGCATCGGCCGGCTGACCCATCATTTGCAGGATCAATTCCAAGACGGCCTTGTTGTTCTTTTCTCCGTCGGCCCCGATCAGGTAGGTTTCACCGATCTTCCCCTTGGTCAGAATTTGCCAAACGGCCCGCGAGTGATCGTTGGTGTGGATCCAGTCGCGGACATTCTTGCCGGTCCCGTAGAGCTTCGGCCGGATTCCGCTTAAGATATTGGTAATTTGGCGCGGGATGAACTTTTCGATGTGTTGGTACGGGCCGTAATTGTTCGAGCAGTTCGAGATCGTCGCCCGCAGGCCAAAGGAGCGGACCCAAGCGCGAACCAGCAAGTCCGAGCTGGCCTTAGAAGACGAGTACGGGCTTGAAGGCCGGTAAGGGGATTCCGGGGTAAACTTTTCACCCGGCCCTTCGCCGTGGCCTGGCAGGTCTTCACGCAGCGGTAAGTCACCGTACACTTCGTCGGTCGAAATGTGGTGGAAACGGACGTCGTACTTGCGGGCGGCGTTGATCAACACCGAAGTCCCGACGATGTTGGTTTGGATAAAGGGTGTCTGATCAAGGAGCGAGTTGTCGTTGTGGCTTTCTGCCGCGTAGTGGACGATCGCGTCGACGTCCTTGACCAAGGAATCAACCAGGTCGACGTCGCAGATGTCGCCAACGACTAACTTCACCCGGTCCTCCGGCAAGCCGGCCAGGTTGGCCTTATTCCCGGCGTAGGTTAGCTTATCTAAGACGGTCACGTGAACACCCGGATGGTTGTTGACGACGTAATGGACGAAGTTGGAGCCGATGAAGCCGGCGCCCCCCGTCACGATGATGTTTTTGTACATAAATTCACCTTCAATACAAAAAAGAGCCTCAAAATTTGAAGCTCTTCAATTATCCAATATAAACTATGCCCGGGTCAAACCACCGTCAGGACGAGCATAGTAACGTTGCCCATTGTACCAAACATAGGCATAACGGGTTAAGTTCCCATCTGATTCATTAAAGTGGACTAGCCAACCGTTAATCTTAGTAAAGCCGTGGACCATCTTCCCATTGTCATAGTAAACTGTCCGCTTATCTGGCAAGGTGAACCAGCCGCGAACCATGTCACCGTTGTTGGTCCGGAAGTAGTACCATTGACCACCAATTTGTTGTTCACCGTACTTCATCCGCCCATTTTGGTCGTAGTAAACCGTCCGACCGTCATTTAAGCGTGTGAAGCCCTTGGACATGTCACCATTCCATTGGTTAAAGTGGTACCAAGCACCCTTGATATTCTTTTCACCGTGAACCATCGCCGCCGTGGTTTCATCATAGTAAACCGTCCGGCCATCCTTCAGCTTAATAAAGCCTACCGAAACTTGCTTCTTGTTCGCATCGTACAGGTACCAATTACCATTTAATTGGTTTTCGCCATCATTTAAGATCACATTGCCATCTTTATCAACGACATATGACTTACCATTGATGGTAATCTTGGTTTGGTTCCCCTTTTCGTCTACAGTTCCCAGAACCAAGGCACCCTTTTGCTTTGGATCAAAGAAGTTCAGGTTCTTAGTAGCTGGGTTGTACATAAAGCCTGTTTGTTGGTCCCCGTTATCATTCCGGAAGGAGTAAGTCTTGTCTCCAACCTTGGCAATTCCGTGGAGCATTCCCCGACCAGTTCCGTCTTCGTTCAGGTCGTAGTAAACAGTCCGCTTGCCTAACTTGGTAAAGCCACGACTGGCATCACCATTATCAGTCCGGAAGTTGTACCAGTTACCGTTTAATTGTTGTTCACCATACAGCATCCAACCCTTTTGGTTGTAGTATACCAACCGACCATCACCAAGCTTGGTAAAGCCGGTCGCCATCACACTATCTTTGCCAAAGAAGCGCCAGTGACCATCAATCTTCTTTTCAGTATTCGTAACGGCTTGGAAGGTCTTAGCGTCAAAGAAGTAACTCTTTCCTGCATACGTTTGGAAACCAGTCAACAAGTCCCCGTTATCATTCCGCGCCATGTAAGTTACGGTATTCCCCTTGGCGTCCTTAACCGCCACTAAGCCGTGGAGCATCCCATGGCCGTTCCCGTTTTCATCAACATCGTAGTAGACGTGACGTCCATCGGCTAATTTCACCAAACCACGTACTAAGTTACCATCCTTCGTGTCAAAGAGGTACCACTTGTCGCCGATTTGGTATTCACCATGAATCATTTGCCCCTTGGTAATATTCTTACCATCGGCTAAGGCAAAGTAAACGATCCGCTTGTCATCAAGCTTTTGCCAACCAGTGAGCTTTTCGCCCTTGGCATCATAAAGGTACCAGTTGCCATCCTTTTCTTGCTTCAAAGTCCCCTTGTTGTTCAAGATAACTTGACCAGTTTGGGTCCCCATCCCTTTGTCATCAAAGTGGTAGGTAGCTGAACCAACCGTAATCGTCCGGTTCTTGACCATCTTGTAGTAGTTGGCCTTGTCCTTAGTACTGGTTTCGTCTTCAAAGTAGTAGGTCTTACCGTTGAATTCTTGCAAGCCCTGCAAAGCAGCAAAGCCTTTTTCTGCAAAGAGGTAGGTGTCCTGCCCCACTTCTTTCAAGCCAGTCTGAGCAACCCCATCCTTATTAAAGAAGTAAAGCTTGTTTTCAATGGTTTGCAAGCCCGTTTGAACTACCCCGTCCTTGTTGAAGTAGTAGCTCTGATTTTCAATAGTTTGCCAACCCGTTACCGCCTTGCCATCCTTAAAGTAGTACTTTTGGTTGTTGTTAGTAAACCAGCCGGATGCGGGACTGCCATCAGGCTTCAACAAGCCAACCTTCCCGTCAGCATAAGTAATAAATAAGTAGTCGCCTTGCACCACTTGGTGTTGAACATTAACCCCATCCTTAGTGAAGTACGTTAACTTGTTGTCAACATAGGCCCAACCAACATAAGCAGCCCCGGTCTTAGGGTTGAAATAATACTTATTTCCATCAATCGTTTGCCACCCAGTCTTGGCAACGCCAGTCTTTTCATCAAAGTAGTACTTGCTGTCCTTGATTACTTGCCAACCCGTCTTTGCTACGGCCGTCTTTTCGTCAAAGTCATACACCTTACCGCCAACGGTTTGCAGACCCGTTTGGGCGACGCCATCCGTACCGAAGCTGTAAATCTTGCCATCGATCGTGAAGACCCCGGTTTGGGCGACACCGTTCGTCCCGAAATTGTAGGTCTTCCCGTCAATCGTCTTCAGCCCCGTTTGGGCCTTTCCTTGGGCATCAAAGCTGTAAGTCTTGCCGTTGATCGTCTTAACCCCAGTAACCGGCTTGCCATCCTTATCTTGCAAGGAGACTTGGCCATCCTTGGTGGTTACCAAGACATTACCGCCTTCAACGGTTTCTTTAGTCGTCCCATCATCCTTCGCCGGTTGGTTGGCATCCTTATTTGCGTCATCCTGGCCGCCATGATCAGGTGTTGTGGAACTAGATTGGGCCGTGTTGGTGTCTGACTTAGCAGTCTTATCCGCCCCACTTTGGGTCTGGGTATCAGTTGGCGTCTCGGCCTTGGGTTGAGCTTGCACAGTGCTTGCTGTAGCAGCTGGTTGATCTGCTTGGACATTATCCGCTGCGCTCGCTGCTTGACCCCCAACCATCAGGCTCGCCGCCGTGATCCCGGCGACTAACCACAGCTTGCCACTCTTATACATTTTAAAGTGCCGTTTGATTTCTGGCATTTGTTGCTTCATTTTTTAAACTCCTTTAAAAAAATTCACTTAATCGTCAAAAACATCTTAAGTTCAATATCCAAATTTTAGCATTTCCCGAAATCGCCTTCAAGGCTTCGTCACAGATCCCTTGCCGTTGATCAAACAATCCTGACAAATTTGCATTTTTGTTCATATTAAAAAGGCGTTCACGACTGTGAACACCCCCTTAAACTTAAATCCCGTATTGTAAATCGTGCGCTAACTTAGCTTGGGTGACCCCAAAACGTGCTAAGTAGCCGTATGGATCAACGTGATCGCCCCAGATGTTGTGACTGACCCAATTGTGCGACTTGATCCCGCGGGTACCAGCCCCACCGGCATCTAAGGTCAGCGGAATGCCGAACTTGCCGGCCATGTCGCGGGCTAAGCGGACGTAAGCCGTGTAGTCCTGCCAGAACTGGCTAGCGTTGTAAGTCCGGCCTAATTCGATTTGCACCGGCGCGTTGTGGTTGGCCACCCGGCCGGCCCCCCAGGAAACTTGCCCCGGCCGGCCGACTTGGTACACGCGGCCGCCATCGCCGACCACGAAGGTGGTGTAGGCTTCCACCTTTTCCCAATCCTGCTTAAAGTAGTTGGCATTGGCCGCCCCACCAGATTCAGTGCCGACTTCATGAAGGACGATGTAGTTGTTCGCCGCCGTGTCTTCGTCCCCTTCACCTGCATTTAAGGCGTAGCGGTAATCGATCGCGTAGTTGAGAATTTGCTTCCCACTGTTATCGAACCGGTAGGTGACCCCGTTGATCGTCGCCGTGCCAGTTTGGGCTTGGCCGTTATTTGGATTGTAGTAGTACCAGTCATGGCCATCTTGGAGCCAACCCTTGGTCAAAGCACCATTGCCACGATTGAAGAAGTAGCCGTGGCCATCAATCGTTTGGTGCCCATAAAGCATGTAGGCTTGCGGCCCATAGTAGACCGTCCGCCCATCCGCCAGGGTTTGCCAGCTGGTCTTGAACTTGCCATTCTTAGCATCGTAGAGGTACCAGTGACCGTTAATGGCGTGTTCGCCATCGCCGGTGATTTGCAGATTTCCCTGGGCATCCGCTTGGTAGGTTTGGTTACCTAGCTTCACAGCCTGATCCTTCACCAGTTTGCCATCGGCGTTGTAGTACTGAAGCTGACCGGTCGTAGCGTTATAGAAGAGGTCATTGGCAACCTTGCCGATTAAATTACCATTCCAACGATCAAAGTTGTACAAACTCCCATTGACTAAATTATAGCCATGGAGCATCCCTTGCCCCTTGCCTTGAACATCAACATCATAATAAACTTTCCGACCATCGGCTAATGTCGTCCAACCTCGCAAGGTATCACCATTGTCTGAACGGAAGGCATACCACTGACCATTAATTTGTTGCTCACCATGCAACATTTGGCCTTGTGGATTGTAATAGACTAGTCGGCCATCTGGTAATGTCACAAAGCCAGTCTGCATTTCTCCTGTCTTAGGAGCAAAGTAGTACCATTTGCCATTAATTTGTTGTTCACCCGTTACTTGAGATGGATTAAAACCATAAATCTTACCGTTAATCCTTACAAGCCCAGTTTCTCGGTCACCATTATCTGAGCGAAAGGCATAGGTCTTTCCATTAACGCTTTGAATGCCATGGAGCATCCCCCGCCCTTTACCATCACTATTGACATCATAGTAAACAGTACGCCCATCAGCCAATTTGGTAAAGCCACGCACAACATCCCCATTATCAGTCCGGAAGTAGTACCAATGACCGTTAAGCTGTTGTTCACCATATAGCATTTGCCCTTGGTCGTTGTAATAGTCCAATCGACCATCTGGTAACTTAACGAAACCTGTTTGCATTACCCCATCAGTTGAGAAGAAGTACCAATGACCGTTAATACTCCGTTCTCCCGTCACCATCGTCGGAGCAAAGTAATAGGTTTGACCCTTCACTTTCTTAAAACCAGTTTGGCGATCACCATTCCAGTCATTGAAATAGTAATAAGTTCCATTAACTGGTTGCATACCATGAAGCATTCCTTGCCCGGTTACCGTGCCATTCTGCTTTTTTACGTCATAGTAGACATTCCGACCGTCTTTTAGTCGGTACCAGCCTGAAATTACGTCCCCGTTATCAGTTCGTAGATAGTACCACTGATCACTGATTTTTTGTTCACCATATTGCATCTGGTTGGTTTGCGGATCGTAGTAAACGACCCGGTTATTCGATAAATTTTGCCAACCATTCAAATAGGTTCCTGTTTTTTGATCTTGTAAGTACCAGTGACCATTTTGATTAACCTCTTTGGTTACCGGCTTAGCCGCGGGTGTTGCGGCTGCTTGAGTAGCTGCCTTGTACACTGCGGTAGCTGAGTTAGCCGATGTCGCATTTTGGTCAGCTGTTGACGATGCACTCGTCTGAGCTATTGGCGCCACACTAGCCGACTGCACCTGACTAACTTGTGGTGCAGCGGTCGTCACTACTGGCTGAACATTAGTATCAGCGGCGGCCATCACGGTACTCCCAAAGATTACCCCAACGGTCGTAATTCCGGCCAAGAGCCAATTTTTCTTGGCCTTATACAGTTTAAAGCGTTTCTTTAAGTCCATCGTCAAAATCCCTTCATTGTTTATTCATATTCACGATCATGGTAGCACTCACTTCCCAACTTGACAACCAAAAATGGTTACAAAAAGAGATTACTTTTGAGGTGAAATTAAAGAAAAAAAGAGACCCCCGCAACAAGCGGGGATCCCTAACAAAAACTTAAAAATCTTTAGTTGCTCGAGCCAGAATTAGAACCACGAATGATCGTCGCGTTACTTGGCAGTGGGCCGGACCAGTCGGCGTAAGTAGTTTGGCCGTTCTTAGTTTGGCGGTCCATCCCGTCACTGTCGACGT
>NHCFJ05603__coassemble_1487_pt1 | contig 7891 bp, 10 predicted proteins | sample NHCFJ05603__metabat2_high_PE_032 | metagenome-assembled genome bin NHCFJ05603
GGACTTTGGTGCAATTCTTCACTAATGGTTGGCAAGCGGGGGAATCTGATTTAAAATGGACTGGTATGGTAAATTACCGAGTATCTAAGAAGAAAGAGGTCAATTGAACATGGCTAAATTAGTTTTAATTCGTCACGGGCAAAGTGAATGGAACCTGTCCAACCAATTTACTGGTTGGGTTGACGTTGACTTGAGCGAAAAAGGGGTCGCCCAAGCCAAGGCGGCTGGGAAGGCCATCAAGGAACACGGGATTGAATTCGACTACGCCTTCACTTCTGTTTTGAAGCGGGCCATCAAGACGTTGCACTACGCATTGGAAGAAAGTGACCAACTCTGGATCCCTGAATTCAAGACGTGGCGCTTGAACGAACGTCACTACGGGGCATTGCAAGGCCACAACAAGCAAAAGGCCGCTGAAAAGTACGGGGACGAACAAGTGCACATCTGGCGCCGTTCCTACGACGTTTTGCCACCGCTGCTGAGTGCCGATGACGAAGGTTCAGCTGCTAAGGACCGTCGTTACGCTGACTTGGACCCACGCGCCATTCCAGGTGGGGAAAACCTCAAGGTAACCCTGGAACGGGTAATTCCGCTGTGGCAAGACGAAATTGCACCAAAGCTGTTGGACGGCAAGAACGTTATCATCGCCGCTCACGGGAACTCCCTGCGGGCGCTGTCCAAGTACATCGAACAAATTTCAGATGAAGACATCATGGGGCTGGAAATGGCTACTGGTCAACCAGTCGTTTACGACTTCGACGAAAAGCTGAACGTATTGAGCAAGGAAAAGTACGACATCGACTAATCCGGCTTGAGCAAGCACAGGAGCTGTTAGCGCAGCTCCTTTTTTGATACAAAAAAACCGCTGACCGAAGGGGCTTCCTTAAGTCAGCGGTTATGAGGTTAATCAGCCCAAATTTCTTTTGCCAGGTTAAACGCGGACCAAGCGTTGGGCCAGCCCACGTAAAAGGCCAGCTGGGTAATCATAGCGGCAATTTCTGGCTGGGTGATCCCGTTTTGCTTGGCCACCCTTAAGTGGTAAGGCAACTGTTCAAAGGCGCCCTTGGTAATCAGAGCGGTGACCGTTAAAAAGCTGCGGTCGCGGGGGCTGAGGCTAGCTTCATCGGCCCAGACCTCGCCGAATAAGACATCATCGTTAAAGTGGGCAAACTGGGGCGCAAACGCCCCCAGTTGATCATGCCCGGCAGTTTGTTTATTAGCCATTAATGATCCTCCCCTTCTTAATTGCGAGCTGGCAACTGAGCGTATTCGGCGTCACTGACGGGATCCAGCCATTCACTGGTCCCCTTGGTGATTGCCAAGTGGGCAAACCAACTGTCCTTCGTCGCCCCGTGCCAGTGCTTGATGCCGGCTTTGATTACCACCACATCGCCGGCGTGGAGCAGTTGAGCCGGTTGGACCGCTGCTTGGTACCAGCCCTCCCCAGCCGTGACCAGCAGGATTTGGTAGCCATCATGGTGGATGTGCCAGTGGTTGCGGCAGCCCGGTTCAAAGCTGACGTTGCTGATGGCAAAGTCGACTGAACCTTCCGGATCCACTAGTCCGTTGAGAAAACTTTGGCCTTGGAAATACTGCGCGTAGGCGACGTTGGGATCGCCGAAGCCAAAGGGATTGGTTTTTACGACGGTTTCGTTTTGCATGGTTTCTGACCTTCTTTCATTGGTTTAAGTTCAGTATAGTTAGCTTCGCTGCTGATGAAAAATACTTATTACTAGTGGTTAGTCATGCAAAAATTGGATCAACGGTGTAAGCTAAGGGAAACACCAAGGGGGAATTACAATGGAAACCCGTGTCTTGCGCTACTTTTTAGTGGTCGCCGAAACCAATAACATTACCCAGGCCGCCCGCCAGCTTCACTTGACTCAGCCGACCCTGTCGCGGCAGATCCAGGAATTGGAACGGACGGTGGGGCGGCCCTTGTTTGACCGTCATCATCACCAACTGCACTTAAACGCTGCCGGCGTCTTATTTCGCCAGCGGGTCAAGGTGATCTTGGACCTGTTGGAGCACGCCCAACAAGAGATCCAAACCAGTTCAACCGGGCTAACCGGGACGGTCAACCTGGGGCTGGTGGAATCGGCCGTGGCTCCCTGGGTGTTGGAACAGGTTGCGGCCTTTCAGGACCACCACCCGGCGGTCAAGTTTCAGCTCTTCAGCGGTGATGGTGACAGCCTGCGGCCCCGCCTCGATCAGGGGCAGGATGATTTGGCGGCGCTGATCGAACCAGTTGAAGCAGCTAAGTATCATTTTTTGGCCTTGCCGGTGCGCGAAGAATGGGGGATTTTGATGCGCGCAGATGACCTCCTGGCCCAGCGAGCGGGTCTGCAGCCGGCGGAAGTGGCCGCCTTGCCACTGGTGATGGGGCGCCGGCCGATTGTCCAGGATGCCTTGGCGGACACCCTGCAACTGTCACCCACCGAGTTAAACCTCAAGGTCGTCACTAATTTACCGGGTGCTTTGCCCACCTTGCTCAAGACCGGGGACTACTACCACCTTGGCATCCGCGGGGTCGCTACGCAGTACCACGATCCGGCCCTGGCCTTCGTGCCCCTGGTCCCCAAAACGACCAGTGGGCATCTGCTGGCCTGGAAAAAACACCGGCCCCTTTCCCCAGCGGCAACGGCCTTCTTACAGTTCATCACTCCCCTGACAATTGACGGCTAAAATTTGAAGGGAAGGGCAAGCCTTGGTTAAGGTTTGGTAAAGACGCGACCGGCGGCGCCAGAATTTGGTATGATGGGACAATGACGATTACCAACCACTAGCAATGTGGTAAGATAAATGGGATTGATTAAATGTTGGGAGGAAGAAATTTGAAATTTTTCAAAAACAAGGGTCGCACCCCAGAAAAAGCGGCCAAATTAGATGGAGTGGGCATCAAAGAGTTTGCGGCCAGCCTCAAGCCGTTATTAAATAAACGTGAATACCTGACGACGATGTGGCCCTTAGCCGGTTACTTTATCATCTGGTTGGCCCTGACGGGGATGGGGCTGTACTTTGCTTACAGCCTGCTGGCCTCGTTGTCGATGAGCATCATGATGATTATGTACGGAATGATGACGATTACGTCCCTGCTCTTTGCGGTCGGGGAATTCTTGCTGCTACTGGTAGCCGTGGTCGTGATCTTCTTCTTGTTCTACTGCCTGCAAGTGGGCGTGCAATTTGGCTACCAAGACCGGATCCAAAATTCGGCGAAGGTCTTATCGGCCAGCTCGATCTGGAATCGCTTCAAGCATTTGCGGAAGAACCAACTGTTGCGGCTGGTAGCTTATTCAGCCTTGTTCATCTTCTTGTGGCAATTGCCCCTGCGGATTTTAGCGGGGTTCTTCGCGGGTAATGCGATCGTGGTTAACACCCTGGATGTGTTAAACGAAATAATCGCCATCTGGAAGGGGCTGCAATATTCCCAAGCCCTCTACCTCTACCGGGCTAAGCAGCCGGCATTCTTGGGACAGTCCATGCGGCACGCCTTGACGGTCTCCAAGCGCTACATGGCTGGCTTTAAGTTTAACTACTTCTTGATCAGCCTGCTCTTTGCCGGGGTCCCATCCTTAGTCTGGGGTGGTTTGACCGGGGGCCTGATTTTCTACGGGGTTTATACGGCGACGAACCCATGCATTTGGATCGGTGCGGTGCTGTTGGTCTTAGGGTTTGCGGCAATGATGCCATACCTGACGATGATTGCCCCGCTGTACTTTGAAAAGACGCGGACCAAGGTCCAAGTCGACGCTTTATACACGGATGTCTTCACTCCGGTAGCCGAATTAACTGGGGAAGCTTACCAAGACTAGCGAACTTTGACACCTTCGTTGGGAAACCAACGGGGGTGTTTTTTCTTACCATAATTTGCGGGAAAAACCTTAAATTCCCCCTAAACGTTGACAAATGTAAATCTAATTTCTATACTAAAAGCGATCAATAAAGTTACAAACGTCAACGAAAGGTGGGATGAGGATGGCACACGTAATCGCAACGGTGATCGGTCTAGGGTTGATTGCCTTTATTCTCTGGTGGTTTTTCGGTCGCCACGAAGCCGCGGCCGCTGAAGCAACCCTGGCGGCGGATGCCCAGCAGCAAACTGCTTCAGTAATTGTCGATGGGGGCTACCAACCCGAAGTCGTGACCCTAAAGCAAGGGGTACCGGCGACCTTGCAATTTTTACGCAAGGATCCGTCGGCTTGTCTGGATCGGGTGGTCTTTCCGGCTTGGGGGATCAACCGGCCCTTGCCAGAGAACCAGCTGGAAACGATTGAAATCGATACTTCCCAGCCCGGGGAATTTGAATGGGCCTGCGGGATGGATATGTTTCACGGCAAAGTCATTATCAAGTAGGAGGATTTAAGCATGGCCAAGCAAACAATTATCGTTGATGGTGGTTACCAACCAAACCAGGTTACTTTCAAGCAAGGTGAACCAGCGGAACTGGTCTTTAAGCGGGTCAGTGACCGGGGGTGTGTGCAAGTCGTTCAGTCCAAGGCGTTGGGCTTTAAGCAGGAATTGCCATTGAATGAAGAAGTCTCCTTCACAATTGATACGACGACCCCGGGGACGTACGGCTTTGCCTGCGGGATGGACATGGTCAAGGGCCAAGTGGTGGTGGAAGCATGACGGTGACCAAGCGCTTTTGGTGGTCGTTGGGGCTCTCCGTCCCCTTGTTAGTCAACATGCTCTTAATGCCGCTAGGGGTGCATTTACCCGGGGAGGCCTGGGGGCAACTGATTTTGACGACGCTGGTGATGGCACTCAGTGCCCGGCCCTTTTTGCATACCGCCTGGGCGGCTTTTAAGCACCACCACGCTAATATGGATACCCTGGTGGCGATTGGCACGTTGACGGCCTACCTTTACAGTCTTTACGCCCTGGCGACGCACCGCCCGGTCTTTTTCGAAAGTGCCGCGCTGGTGGTGACCTTTGTGCTTTTAGGGCAGGTTTTTGAAGAACGAATGCGCAACCGGGCCTCCGATGCCGTTAGCAAACTCGGTCAGTTGCAGGCCAAAACAGCCACGGTCCTGCGCAATGGCCAACCCGTGGCGGTGGCGTTGGCTCAAGTGCGCGTTGGTGATTTGATTCAGGTCAAACCAGGGGAAAAAATCGCCGTCGACGGGACGGTGGTGGCGGGGACCTCGACCGTCAACGAAGCGATGGTCACCGGGGAAAGTCTGCCGGTGACCAAGCAAGCTGGTGATACGGTCATTGGGGCAACCGTCAACCAAACCGGGACGTTGACCTTTCGGGCGGAAAAGGTGGGGGATGACACCCTGCTGGCCCAGATCGTTGCCCTGGTGAAAAAGGCGCAGACCAGTCATGCGCCAATTCAAAAGTTAACCGATCAAGTTGCTGATATTTTTGTGCCCGTGGTCTTGATCGTGGCGATCTTAACTTTCTTGGCCTGGTATGTAGTATTAGCTGCCCCGTTTGCTACGGCGTTAATTTATGCGGTCGCGGTCGTGGTAATTGCCTGTCCGTGTGCCTTAGGGTTAGCAACGCCCACGGCTTTAATGGTTGGGACTGGGCGTAGTGCCAAGTTGGGGATCCTGATCAAAGATGGCGAAGTCTTGGAGCAAGTGAACCGGCTTAAAACGGTTGCCTTTGATAAGACCGGGACGTTGACGAACGGGCAGCCGATCGTTACCGACGTGGTGGGCGATCGGCAGGCAGTGCTGCGGCTGGCAGCCGCGTTAGAGCAGGCCTCGGAGCACCCGTTGGCCCAGGCCATTGTGGCGGCGGCCCCCGGGGAGTTACCCCCGGTGACGGACTTCACAGCGGTCCAAGGGCAGGGGGTGACCGGTCAGATTGCCGGGCAGGCCAGTTGGGTTGGCCAACTGACGCTAGGACCAGCCACCCTGTCGGCTGAGCAACAAATAGCTTGGCAACGGTTGGAAAAGGAAGCCAAAACGGTCGTTGCAGTGGGGCAAGGGCCCCGGGTAGTGGGGTTAATTGCTCTGCAAGATACCCCCAAGAAAACGACCGCTCCAGCGATTGCGGCACTGAAAGCCCAGGGATTGACGCCGGTAATGATTACCGGGGACAACCAAGCGGTCGCAGAAGCGATTGCCCAGCAGGTGGGCATCGATCAGGTTGTCGCGCAAGTGTTACCCGCGGAAAAAGCAACGGTCGTGCAACGCTTGCAAGCCCACGGTCCGGTCGCGTTTGTGGGGGATGGGATCAATGATGCGCCGGCTTTGACCACAGCTGACGTTGGGATTGCGATGGGCAGCGGCACCGATATTGCGATTGATGCCGGTGGCATCGTCCTGGTTAAAAATGATCTGCGCGACGTCCCCTTAGCGATTGAACTCAGTCAAAAGACCTTCCGGCGGATTAAGCTCAACTTATTTTGGGCCTTTATCTACAACGTGCTCGGGTTGCCAATTGCGGCCGGCCTCTTTGCCGGCGTTGGGCTGACCCTGAGCCCAGAACTGGCCGGCTTGGCCATGGCCTTTAGTTCGCTGTCCGTGGTTACCAGCTCGGTCTTATTAAACCGGGTGCCATTAGTCAATGAACGGTAAATGAAAAAGGTGATGATCCTCCCACACCAAGTGGGGGCGGTCATCACCTTTTTGGTTGGTTAAGCTGTTAATCGAGACTGATGTGGTCAAGTAGCGCCTGATTTTCTGGGCGGGCCAGCTTGCGCTTGGCGACCCGTTCTTGGTAGGTGCTGAGCAGGTAACGTTCTTCATCAGTTTCGCCGACCAGTTCAAAGGTTGGGAAGGAGAAGTTTTTATCAACGACCACGTAGGTGTTAAAGCCGGTGTAACCCAGGAAACGTTCGCCGGTTTCCAAGCTTTGGCCGGTGACCTTCACAAAGACTTCGGCGGAACGATTGCCCAGCCCGGTCAGGTAGGCCGTCATCGTCAAAGCGTCGTGCAGACCAAAGGGGTGATAGAAGTGAATGTCTTCCATCCCGACGGTGGCAACCTTGCGCAAGGACAGGTGCGAAGCGATGATGGATGGTTCGGCGTCGACGATTTCGAGCAACCGCCCGCCAAAGAGGGTTTGGTGTTCGTTCAAGTCGCGGTTTAAGATCCGGTGGGTCGTGATGATCCGGTGGTCGTGAATGTTGTACTTAGTCATAACTGAGGCTCCTCTCTCGTAATGGTGGGGTTAAAAGACTTTCATGTCAGTCCAGTGGGTCGGTAGGTTGTTAAAGTCGTATTCCGCCAGTCCAGCTGCAATTTTATCGCCGGTGAACATGGCCGTGTGGGAGCGGGCCAACATCAGGTTCAATTCATTGTCGGGGTGGAATTGCACCATGATGACGGGGATGTGCCAGGCCCAAGCCGCCCCGATTTCAAAGATTGTCCCGCTGTCGGGTTCGTAGTTGCCCTCTTCATACTTATAATCAGTGATTGCCACGACGACATCGGCCCGTTTGACTTGTCGCATGTCGGTGTTAAACACGGAATCTTGCCAGTCGCGCGAACCAAATTCCAAACTTTCTTCTTGGTGTTCTTGTGGATTATAAATTCCGTTTGGATCAATCGTGGGATTTTGCTTGAGGGCGGCCACGACTTTTTCAATCCGTGCCTTTTGCTCTGGTGAGAAAAAAGGACTGGCCAGGTAAACCCGGTTTTTGTACATAATGCTCATTCCTTTGTATCATTATTTTGTCTTCACGCTTCATTATAGTTGATTGCCCCGAGGGGGGACAGGGGGCGAGGATAAAAAAGTGTAAATTTCTTTTGCTTGCTGTAGCAAGAAAGGAAGGGTTTACAAAAATGTTTGATTTGTAAAATTAGTAATTAGCTCTTGCACAATTGAGCCGGGACGTGTATAATAATTAATCGTTGTCACCGCGATAAAGCTTCGGCGCTGCGGTGGCAACGCCAAGAACTCAAAATTGTTGTTGACAAAGATTTGAGTTCTTGGT
>NHCFJ05603__coassemble_1600_pt1 | contig 7079 bp, 10 predicted proteins | sample NHCFJ05603__metabat2_high_PE_032 | metagenome-assembled genome bin NHCFJ05603
CCCGTAACTCCGCCTTGAGAGGGCGACGTCTTAACCAATTTGACCAACGGGCAATCAAACTACAAAAATTAGAATACGCTTCTTTCCCGTTGCTGTCAAGGTTATTCAAAAGAAAGATCAACTAAATAACACCCTGCCGCGGTCACGTGACTGGTGGTGATCCAAACATCGTGGTAACCCGGATTGTCTTGATCAGTCATCTGAAAGAATTCCTCCAACAATTCACCGTGCTTAGCCACAAAGCTCGGGGCTAAGCGATTGACGGTCAAATGGTTATCCGGAAAATAGTGTGCCGCATCCGCGACCTTGAGTTCATCGCTGATCGTCACCATCACCGCGTTGCCATACAGTGGCTTGATGGTTTCCACCAATTCGGGGTGCGTTTGAATTTTTGAGAGCACATAGTAAATCGAATCAGAATTGCTTGCCATAGTCTGCCCCTTTCTCTAATATGCCGTTTTTATTGTAACATATCAAAAAAATCAGATTTAATCTTGCATTTAGTAAGGAGATTCGCTATACTAATACTCGTTGCTAGGAAACAACATTTTTAATTGAATCTTGGGTATTCGCCAAATTGGTAAGGCAGCGGACTCTGAATCCGTAATTTACTGGTTCGAGCCCAGTATACCCAATCAGCAAAGCGCAGTCCGTCGGCTGTGCTTTTTTTTCGTTTTATCCCAAGAAAAAAGCCGTAGCGCCCACCTGAGCACCACGACAATCTTTAGCCTTGCTTCTTCATTTCATTTTCGTACATCCGCTGGGCAACCTGGGTCGCCTTTTCTTCGGTCAATTCCCCGGTTTTGACCGCCCGGGCCAATTCTGGATCTTCAGCCATCAGTTCCTGCAACGCTTGGTCAAACGCGTCCTCGCTGATTAATTGGCGGGGCTGTTCCCCTGGCCGCAGCAGGCCATCTTCAATCCCGGTCAAGTTGGCAAAACTAAAGCGATCCTTGACCTGTTGCTTGAGCTGATCTTTAACCCACTTGGCATCGGCACTGCGGATCAAACCGGTCTTCATTAAGAAGGTATAGAACTTCTCCATGATCGCCGCCCCCCGGGCCAACAGCTCATCGGGCATTGCACTGGTCAAAGTCAGCACTTCATCCAACGAGGTCGTCACTACTCGGAAATAATCGGTCAAAAAGCCTTGGTTCAAGTACCCGGTTAAGAGGTTGGCCACCAGCCCGTCCGCCGCTTGGTCCGCAGCTGGCAAAGTCTGCTTAAACTGGTTAATCATTGCCGCGTTGTTTTGCTTAACCTGCTTGATCACTGCCTTAGGAACCTGCTTAATCGGCTGCCATTCGTAAGCGGCCCATTCACGGGGATCCTTAAAGCTCATCGGCAAGGTCACGTACTTAAATTGGCGATCGGCCGCTTCCGGGCGCCGGGCAAACTGCTTGGTCAGCGCATAGAACAGGTCGACGTTCGCCCCGGTCGTTACTTGTTCCAATAAGAAGTGCGGAATCGTGTACAAGAGCCGGACCCGCTCGTCAATCGTCGCAAATTCGGCCAGCTTCTGCATCAGATCCCCCTGGTGCTTGGTCAAAACCCGCAAGTAACGGCGCATCAACGGCGTCAATTCCCCGGTCGCCCGCACTGCCCACGGCTGGCTTAACTCAGTGTGGTAGTGGGCCTGTAGATTGGCCGAGCTGGTCACCTGGTCCACCCAGTAATCAATAATTTGGACCACGCGCCCCTGATTGAGCTCATCGACCACAACCGGCAGCCCCGTATGGCTTTCTACCAGCAAATACAGCGGTTGCCCTTGAAAACTAAAGGGTGCCGCTTCCCAATCTGCGACCCAGCGACCTGGCATCGTGGCCGCTGCGGCCCAATCTTCCCATACCGACGCGGGAATTTCTTTGGCGTAACTTAACTTCAAAACTTCTGCCCCCGTTCGTAAAACTTCAAGGATTATTTTACCAGATTCTGGCCAAGCGGGGCGACAAAATAGTTATGTAATACCAGCGGAGATCTCCGCTGGCTGCTTTTAACTTAACACGTTGCACTCGTTTCTTGCCATGTACCCTGAACGATCAGACAGTCCTTATTAAGTTACTTTACTAATTCCACTAGTGTAAAATAACCACAAAGAGGTGATTGAGATGACAATACATCCATTGATTAGCCACAAACAGCTCCCCTTCGAAGTACCCACGGAACACCCAGAACCAAACAAAACCACCCGGCGCGCCTTGGCAGAAGCTGAAGCCAAAGCATTAGGAGTAATTCCCGACAACTCCCCTGCCTTTGACAACACTAAAGATGCCTTGGAATATTTGGACAAGCTATAGGCTCAATCCGCTGGGGAAGAGTGGAGAGCCATCGCGAATTATTTCAGTAACCCGCAAGCCCGTGGTCTGCGGGTTTTTTCTATAGATGAAAAATGCACCGGTCTCCCAGTGCATTCATCCTTCGCGACTTTACTAATTTATTTAACAAACTTCACCGCCGTCCCATAAGCCACGACCGATTGCATGTCGCCGCTGATCGAGCCGGAGTCAAAGCGCATCATTACCACGGCGTCTGCCCCCTTGGCGGCCGCTTCTTCTTCCATCCGCTGCAAGGCCTTTTCCCGTGATACTTGCAGCATCTTGGTGTACCCCTTGATCTCACCGCCGACTAAGTTCTTCAAGCCAGCCCCAAAATCGGAGACCACGTTACGCGATTGGGTCGTCACGCCGAAGACTTCCCCCAGCACTTCGTATTCTTGGCCCGGAATCTTTTCCGTCGTCGTAATTAACATTTTCATCATCCTTTCTGCTTCCTACCCTAATTATAGTCATAATTTTTGATAAACTTCATGCCTTTTGGTGCCAGTTTCTATGATTTTAACCATCATTAAAAATATATTCTTCTTTCGCTTGGTTTCGGGGGATATATTTTCGATATAATTACAACGGGAAAAGAGGTTTGAGTATGGGGCAACGTACGTATCATAATAAGTTGCGGCGTTATCAGCGACTACGGCAAAAGCAAACGGAACAGCAGTATGAGTACCTGACGGAACGCCATATTATCCGTCCTGCGCATCCTAAGTATGCAGTGTTAAATCACTTCAGCCACGTAGCTAATAATGTCTATAACCAAGGGCTCTATCGCGCGGTTAGTGTAAAGTCAGTAGACCAATTTAAATCGATTATGATGATTTTTACGCCAAAAATCCCCCTAAGTGCCTTCCTCTTACTTAACCATCTTGCTAATTATTTAATCACCTTATCACGCTCAATATGCATAAAAAAATTTTTTGCCCACATTCATTCCGTAATCAGACACCAATGCCACTTGCTCGCCGGTTTTATGATCAGGCTCGCCAGCGGTGCCACTGCCACAATCCCACCAATGATATCACCATCAAGCTTCCAAAAATTGCTAATAACATCCCCCAAGCTGCCGCCTGATTTCCACTGTTAACACTAACATGGCAATCCATCAAGCTATGCAAGATAATTGGCATCGTTAACCCATTGGTGCCCACGCGAATCAACCCAAGGGCCAATCCCATCACCATGGCATACAGTACTTGCTGCCCGGTAGCAAGGGGGCTTTGATAGGTTAAATTGCTTAAATGTAATAACCCAAACACGACTGCCGAGGCGATCACCGCGCCGGGCACTCCCCAAGTATGTTGCTGCCAAAGTTGCGCAAACCCGGCCAAAAATAGGCCGCGCACTAAAAATTCTTCCAAAAATCCGGCCCCAATTGCCACAACCATTGTCATCATCAATTCTTTGAAGGGGGCGTGCACAACTTCCCAAAGGTTATACGGTAAGCCAAAAATCCCCACTACATACACCAGAAAAAAGCAGCCCGTATACCACCAAGTCAATCGCCGCTGCGGAGCAGTAAAGGCCTTAGGTGAAAGCAAGCGGGTCGTTTGCAACTCTAGGCTGATGATTCCCACAATCCCCACCACTAGCACAACCCGACCAATCAACGTCCACCACCCATGGTCATTCACTAGCCAGGTTCCCAGTAAATAAGCAAAATACAAACTAATCCCTAGCAGAAGTTTTCGTAGTGCTGAGGTCGTTTGTAATTGATTAACCATCTTTTTTCACCTCGTTTTTGCTACCCAAGTAAGGGATACTCCTACGCAGCCGTCAGCGATTTATTACCAACCCGTCAATTTCCATTCAGTGTCGGTCACTACTAACTTTTTCCAGTCTGGCTAATGTAGGACCGGAAAAGCTGCTTGCAACCCCACAACTGCCATATGCACCCCAATGGTCGCTAAAATCAGCCCCATCATTCGCGTAATCACATTCATCAAATTTGAACCAAGTTTAGCCACCACCAGCTCTCCCTCGATGAATAAGAAATAGGTAATCACTGCCAAAACCGCAAAAGATCCCATTACCACAAGTGGATTAATCGATACTGCTAAATTCATCGTCGTCGCAATTGTTCCTGGGCCAGCTAAAATCGGCATTGCCAATGGTGAAACTGCAATGTTCATTCCTATGTCGGGTTGGGGCTGGGTGGTGGAAACATTGTGTTGTAATTTTGACGAGTTACCTTGCAACATATGATAACCAATCATCCCAACGAGCAAACCACCAACGATCCGTAATGCTGCTAAATTAATCCCAAAGACATTTAAGATCGCTTGGCCTCCCCACGCAAAGAGCGCCACAATAATCGTCGCAATTAACAACGAACGAAGCGCGATTCGTTTGATCGTGGTAGCAGAAAAATTATTGGTCAAACTAATAAATACTGGTAGATTCGCAATCGGATTCATAATGGCAAAAAAGGCCATAAAAGTGATGGCGAATTGATGTACAATCGTTATCTGGTCCTTCCTTTCTGTACTTCCCTTAGTTCATTATTACCCGATTAAAGTTTATCAGATTCTAATTTGATTAACACTATTTTTCTCCGCATTCAGCCTGAATAATCTCCCAAGCAAATCAGTGATTCCTTCCCAATCCAGGAAGAAATCGCTTGTTTATTAATCTTTAATTATCATTTCTTCTTCCGACCAAATAACCCAGCCAAAAGAATCACGATACTTCCAATTAAACTTGGAACTTTTACTGAAGCATGCCCTATTGAAGGTAGTTTAGTTGGTATGGTAGCTGGCTGTGCTACTTCACCTACATTTACAGATCCGGTCGCTAGCTTCTTCGCCGTACCACGAATTCCTTCAGCCGGTCGATTATTTATAGCCAGCATCGTACTATTCATTAAAGACTGTGAGGCGCGGTTAGACTGTTCATTCAATGAACTACTCGTTGTTATCAACCCCGATGACGATGTACTAGTCGAAGTGCTCATTGACCCACTTGTTGACGCACTCGTAGATGCTGACGTCGAGGCGCTGGTCGACGCTGATGTCGATGTACTAAAGGTATAAAGTTCCGTTTGACATAGGCGTTGGATTTGAGCGCCGAGCAGCCATGTAAACGATACTGTTGAACTAGCTGTCGAATGTATTTAGCGGGCATATGGTATTTTTCCGCTAACTCGGTGGTCCCAATGCCAGTTAGTCGTTCATCAATAATTTTTATCGTAATCATGTATAACAATCCATTTGTCAATACTATACAAAAGAGCTCCTTCGTATATCTTTCGATAAACATACGAAGGAGCTCCCTTTTTATCTATAGCTGGATCAATTATCAAACCTTTAGAGACTTAATCTAATTCGCTATCGCCATCATCATCTTCTTCATCTTGATTCTTCTTAAAGAGGGCGATGATCATCGCTGCGACCCAGGCAATCATGGCCCCATGCAGCTTGGATGGTGAAGCATCTTCGTTGTGGTTCACATGGTCCGTCTTACCCTGCTTATGATCAGCAGTGGCTGCTTCGTCGGTCGCTTGGCCCAGCGCGCTTTGACCGTCTGCCGCCGTGGCATTGGTCGTCGCGGTGGTAGTTACCGTGGCATTAGCATTGGTGGTGGCCAACGTGGTAACCGCGCCAGGCGTATTCGTTGCCGTTGCCCCTGGGGTGGTTGGCGTCGTTGGCGCTAACGAACCCGCCGTCGTCCCGCTTTGCGAAGTTGTCGTCGACGTCGTGGTCGATGGTGCTTGGCTGGTAGTACTGTTAGCCGTCGAGTTGGTACTTTGCGATGCCGCCGCACTCGCACTAGTGCTCAACGCGGCTGACAGGGACGTCGAAGCGGCCGGGCTTTGGCTGACACTAGCTGACGTTGACGCCGCCACACTTGCGGCCGCACTTAACGAATCAGCAATGCTTTGACTGACACTAGCGGACAGTGAAGCAGAGGTCGAGGCTGCGGCACTTGCCGACGCGGAGCCACTCTGCGAGTCAGCTACACTTTGACTCACACTAGCCGAAGTTGAGGCAGACGTTGACGCCGCTGCACTTTCCGAGGCTGAGACACTCTGCGAGTCAGCGATACTTTGGCTCGCACTAGTCGAAATTGATGCAGATGTCGAGGCTGCGGCACTTTCTGATACCGAGATACTCAACGAATCAGCTACACTTTGACTTTCGCTGGCCGAAATTGACGCGGAAGTCGATGCTGATGCACTTAACGAATCAGCTGTACTTTGACTCACGCTAGCCGAAATTGATGCGGACGTTGACGCTGCTGCGCTTTCCGATGCTGATACACTCTGCGAGTTAGCGATGCTTTGGCTTACACCGGCTGACAGTGACGCGGAAGTCGATGCTGACTCACTTGCGCTTGTTGAAGCGGATTCGCTGGCACTCGTTGATGCCGATTGGCTTGCGCTTGTCGAGGCTGATTCACTGGCACTCGTTGACGCACTTTGGCTTGCACTGGTCGAGGCTGATTCACTGGCACTCGTCGATGCACTTTGACTTGCACTAGTTGATGCAGATTCGCTAGCACTTGTCGAAGCCGATTGGCTTGCACTCGTTGATGCACTTTGACTTGCGCTAGTTGAGGCTGATTCGCTGGCACTCGTTGAGGCACTTTCACTTGCACTTGTGGATGCTGACTCACTTGTGCTTGTTGATGCACTTTGACTTGCACTTGTGGATGCCGACTCACTTGCGCTTGTTGAAGCGGATTCGCTGGCACTTGTCGAAGCCGATTGGCTTGCGCTCGTTGAGGTACTTTCACTTGCGCTTGTCGATG
>NHCFJ05603__coassemble_1963_pt1 | contig 5500 bp, 5 predicted proteins | sample NHCFJ05603__metabat2_high_PE_032 | metagenome-assembled genome bin NHCFJ05603
TTATCTCCAAATGTTGAAAGGACCAACGCCCATGAAAACTACGATTTTCCTCTTTCACCCCGATTTTGCTCACTCCCGAATCAACGCAGCCTTGGTAAACCAGGCACCGGTTGAAGTCCGAAAACTGTACCAGCTATACCCCACCGAAACAATTGACATCACTGCCGAACAAGCAGCCTTAAGCGCGGCCGAGCGAATCGTATGGCAGTTTCCGTTATATTGGTATAGTGGCCCCAGCCTAATGAAAAAGTGGCTTGACCAAGTTCTGACTGCCGGTTGGGCTTACGATGGCGGTACCGCCTTGCAAGGTAAGGAACTCTTGCTTACCACCACGATGGGCGGTAAATTGGCCGACTATCAACCCACGGGGGCGCAAGGGCACACGGTCGCCGAATTCTTGCTACCCCTGACCGTCACCGGTGAATACGTGGGCATGAAGCTCTTACCACCGTTTATCGTTGACAATACCGTGGACATTACTGATTCTCAATTAGCGGCCGCTGCTCAACGTTACCATCAGTTACTTCTGACCCCGTAAAAAATGCGCCCCTGGATCAAACTGGAAGCCAGGGGCGCATTTGAGTTATTAACTTTGCACAGGCGAAGCCAGACGGTAGGCCAATTATGCTACAATTAACATAAATGTTCACAACAAGGTAGATAAAACATGCACAACTTAATTTTTCTCAACGACTTTAACGCACCCGACCTCGCGCCCTACGTCAAGTTCAACGAAGCCCAACTTTTTCATGCCCGCGAACCCCAACCAGGGCTCTTCATCGCCGAAAGTCCCAAAGTGATCGAACGAGCTTTGCGTGCCGGCTATCGTCCGGCATCACTGCTAGTCGAAGAAAAGGTCTTGAGTCGGGATTTAGCTGAATTAGACCGGGAAATGGCCGCTAACCAAACGACGGGGTTAGCCCAAACGCCCATTTACGTTGCCAAACGTGAACTGCTCCAACAGCTGTCAGGCTACAACCTCCTGCGCGGAGCCTTAGCGGCCATGCACCGAATCACGCGGCCACCCCTCACGACTTTCTTAGCCGCTCTTCCTGCGCAATACCCCCGCATTGCCATTTTAGAAAGCGTGGTTAACCCTGCCAACATCGGCGCCATCTTTCGTTCCGCCGCCGCACTAGGCATTGATGGGATCATTGTCACCAGTGATTCGGCGGATCCCTTCTACCGGCGGGCCTCCCGGGTGGCAATGGGGACGGTCTTTCAAATCCCGTGGACTTACGTAGACGCCCAGACTTGGTACACCACCGGAATTGAATTGCTGCACCAGGCCGGTTTTCAAACGGCGGCCATGGCCCTGCGTCACAATACCATTAAAATTGACGATCCACAGTTACACCAAGTCGAAAAATTAGCCATTATCCTCGGTTCAGAGGGGCCGGGCCTACAGGAAACCACGATCGATCACAGTGACTTTACAATTAAGATTCCGATGACGGCAGGGGTCGATTCCCTGAACGTCGCCGCGGCCTCAGCACTGGCCTTTTGGGAATTGGGCCAGCGACGCTAATCAGTTGCTCAGACTTACCGCCCTCAACGAGGCTAGTTGGGGCGGCTTTTTTTGTACCGGCCAAGGCCCTCCAGTAGCTCAAAGCGGTTAAACTTAGGGCCACTCCGTTACTGTCCCTGTGGTGGCTGGCGAGCACAGTTTTGGTCAAGCCAGTTAACAATATCTTGCTTGACTACCATGGCATTCGCTTCAAACAGAATCTCATGCCGCATGTTCTGATAGCGTTTGAAAGTGAGGTCGTGATAGCCAGCGTTTTGCAATACATGCGCGGTCTGCTTTACCTGGGCCATATTTCCTGCGCAAGGATCATCCGCCCCATTCAGAAATAAGATGGGCACCGGATGTGAACTAGTAAAATGACGTAACTTGCCTAATTCGCGCATGCCCTCATATAGATCGTGATAACCCTGGCTAGTAAACGGGTGACCACACGCCGCATCATGAATATACGCTTGCACATTCAAACGATTATAACTTAACCAGTCAACATCAGTGAGGGGATGGCTAATCTTTCGGTTAAATCCGCCAATTGTTAGCTTGGTCAAAAGGGGGCTGATGTGCCGAGGACCTTTCCATTGAATCACTATCTTGCTAAGCAATTTACCGCCCCGCCATAATGGATTGTAGTACGGGACGCCGGTCAAGATCATCCCGTCAAAGTCATGATAGTGCTGCAAGTAACTACGAATAACAATCGTCCCCATCGAATGACCAAACAACATCACCCGCTGCCCGGGAAACCGCACATGGGCCTGCTGAACATACTGGTGAAGTTGGTGCACCAGATTCTGCCAACCACTTTGGCCGAAGTAGCCCCGTTCGGCGGCGGGTAATTCTTTCCCATGTCCCAACAGATCATAGCGAAGCGTACTATAACCACAGCCATTCAAATATTTACAAAAGTCCGCATAGCGCTCACTATACTCCTGCATCCCGTGAACCAGGATCACAACCGCCTTGGCCTGTGGTGCTTCTGAAATCAAACCAATTCACCTTCCCGCGTTATCATTGTCACCGCTTTCACAATTGGGTAATTCTTATCTTAACAATTTGCAATTCAAAAAGCAAAATCACCATTGATCAACGCTCTAGCGAGTGCACGTTTAAAGATGGTGAAGGTGTGCGCCAATCCAAGGAAAGGAGAGCAATTGCGATGAATCAAAAAAAGTTGGACATCGATATTGGGATTATTGCTGATGACAGGAGTACAATTTGGCGTAGCGGGGCTAGAAAGTACTATTGTTTGTATGCTTCGAAAAGAGAAATTTAAATCTTTTGGCTTAACGCGAAAAAACATTGTTAAAGCAATTATCAAAACAATTGGATGCTTTCTTCCGTATATATGCTATGTATTTGCATCCGGTCAATTTGACGGCTTCCATCCTTTCCACATTGCCATCACGGATGAAGTAATTGCAAGTGGGATTACTGCCCCAATTTCGTCTTGAAACTTACAAGGAATTGATAGCCTCAATAAAGGAGTCCTTCAACTTTTACAACCACAAGCGATCTCAAACGCAATTAGGCAGCCGTGCACCCGCCGAATATCGAGCACTGGCTGCCTAAGCGTTTACATAATTCAATTTTTCCCCTTGACCGGGACCAGACCAATTCATCCCTGGCTTATTGAAGCGGAGGGATTCTCGCCCATTTACGATAAATTATTTTTTCGTATTCCCACCAACCACAGGCTCCAATATCACTAATTTCTCGTATGAAAAGATTCCCTTAATAAATTTGGACACCAGTAGGGCGATAAAAATATATATTAGCGAATAAACCTCACCTTATCTATAAATTACCTATTTTAAGCACGCTAGTTAATCGTCCTCATCGTCGCGGTAATGTAAATCGTCGAATTTGGTGTTCTTATTTTGCTGCGCTTGACTTGGGGTTTGGTAATAGATGCTATCAGTCCATGGTCTAGCACCACTGGCCGCAACTAATACTTTGACTTGCTGGCCATCAATGGTTTCAGTGTGGACTGCGTAATCGACACCAGCACCTGCACTCTGACACCAACCTTCCATGTGAAGCCAGTGTATTCCATCATGATCAAAGAAGTCGGTTCGCCTCCAGTTCTGGGTGGCATCCTGAATCGCCTGATTGGTCATATTACCTTCATCATACATAAATGAGCTATCTTGTTTATAAAGATGGATAACGTCATTAGTAGTATTATCACCGCCATGATATTGCATCGTGTTCTTACCAAAAGTAATGGAAGGAGCATCAGAGGTGTAATCATCAACGGAGTACCAAGTCCCCTGCATCTCATCTGGGACGTTCACTGGACCCTGATTACCATATTTACCAGAAGTATCAGATGCGGAATGACTGTCTGGAGAACTAGTGGCACCGTTACCACGCTTATCATTGACTTGGGCGTTTTGTGCTAGCTGATTAACGAAATCAGCCTGTCCCTGATTATTAACGTCTTTAACCATGTCTGCTCGGCTAACGGTGGTGAGCTTTTTACCACTCTTGCTAGCACTGGCTCCTTGGTAGATATTAACACTATTGCCCTGAATAGTATAAACCAAGTTAGATGACTTACCACTCGCCTTAACGTTGTAAGCAACCCCTTGCCCATCATCCGCTAATTTATAGTTGGATGCGGGATAAAGATCCACCTGAAGACCGTTCTTTTTAGCATCCTTGGCAGTTTGATACCATTGCTGACCATACTTATTGCCAGCATAGGTGGTAACCAGGCTAACCATCTGTTGCGGTGTTAAGTTATCTGCACTAATTTTGGTACTCGACTTGCTAGTCAGTAGGCTTGAGGAATTGCTACTATGATTCGATGAGCTTTGTTGACTACATCCTACTAACATCAATGCTAACCCTGCAGCAGTTAACACAAGCATGTGCTTTTTATTCATTGAATAGATCCTCCCAATTATTGATTCTTCTTAATCAGATAATAGATTCCTGCTGATTTGATACCAAATCATACCAGATGAAATAATATCAAAACACGGCTTAGGCTTCCCTTGTTCGCAACCTACTTTGATCAACCCATCCACGCTTAAAGCGCACGTCCATCGTCAAGTGACAACTTTCTCCGGGACAACTTTACGGTCAGTTCGGCAGTTGAACTTCTTTCGGAATCTTTTGGAAATGGTCGACCCTAAAATCGCAAGGACCATTTGACTGGGCATAATCCGATGCCCGCTATCCCGTCCGCAAAGGCATTCGGGACTACTTTTTTGATGATTTGTAAAGCGCCGTTTACGTCGGCGTTGATCTTTTGACCAGTATCAGCCCGGTAGAGACCGCGCTTCAGACGCCGTTTCACCGGGCTTAACCCCTTGCGTTTCCGCGCCTGATCGCCATTTTCACAAATCGGTTCTTCTTTATCTAAGAAAGACGTTTGACTGGTGTAGGCCTCGCTATGCTGAATCACCACAATCCCGGCTAAATTCGCCTTGTATTTGATCAAATTGATCATGGTTTGGTGCGGAATGCCAATGAAGTTTTGGTTATTCCGTTTATCCATCCGAGAACGTTGTTTTTGACCTTTATTCTTCCCGATGATGATCGTATTTAGCCCATGGCTTAGCGCAAAATCAACAATCCGCTTACTTGCTTCATGGGCAAACCGGCTCATCTGCTGGTTCCGGTAAAAGTCAAGGCGAGCTAGCCGGTGACTGGCCCGGCTTTGGCCCAATCGAGCATAGAGACTGGTCAACCGGGCGCGTTGCTTGTTGTAGAACTGGTTAACTGATTTGACTGGCTTACCGTTGACAATCACGGGGGTGAGTCCGGGCACATTGGTTGCCAAGGTAAAGGCGTTGTTCACTCCCGGGTCAATTCCTAGGTAGCGGCCGTTGTCCGGTTTGTATTGGGTGACCTGGTTAGTCTTGTAGACGACTTCGACAATAAAACGGCGGTTCTGTGGGACGATTCGGACCTCTTGGATCGCCGTGGTCTCCGGGTGGGCCAGTTTGACTTTGAATTTGTCCATGC
>NHCFJ05603__coassemble_2530_pt1 | contig 4139 bp, 4 predicted proteins | sample NHCFJ05603__metabat2_high_PE_032 | metagenome-assembled genome bin NHCFJ05603
AATCGATCAAAATGAACCAAGAAAGGTGGCTGGAGAATATGCTTTATGAATTGAAAATGCAGGAACGCTTTGATGCTGGGGAAGAACAAGGGTTGAACACCGAACGCAATCGGACCGTTCAAAAGTTTATCGCTTGGTCTCGTCAACGCGGAGCGGATCAAGCGACTGTGGTTACCGATCTCGCTGAGCTCTATGGCATTTCAAAGCAAGAAGCCCAGCGCTACTACGACCAAGCCCAGCTTACTAACAGCCACTAAGCTAACAATGGCCCCGACCGTGTGTCCATCACACCGGCCGGGGCCATTGTTTTACTATGCTTACTTCAAGCTCCGCAAATAAAGCGTTACTTGTTGACCGGCTTGGCGCCCAAAGACAACTGTTTCGGCAATCGAATTGCCGCCCACCCGGTTGTTGCCGTGCAAGCCCCCGGCCACTTCCCCGGCCGCAAAGAGCCCGGGAATTACTTGCCCGTTGCCGTCCAAGACCTGCGTTTTCGGGGTGATGTGAATGCCCCCCATCGTGTAGTGGATGGCGGGGGCGACGTGGATGGCAAAGAAGCCGGGCTGTTCAATGCCGCGCTCCATCCCCGTTGTCCGGTGGAAAGCTTCATCGTGGTGGGCTTGCACCGCGGCATTCCATTCCGTCACCGTCGCTTGCAAATTGCCTAGGTCAATCTGCAGCTTGGCCGCCAATTCGGCTAAGGTCGCCCCGTGGACGACCAGCCCGACCTGGTCGTAGAATTCCAGCGCCTTAACGTGGTCGCGAATGCCTTGGTCCAAAATCAAATACGCGCTGTGGGCTGGCAAAGCCGTGATGGCATTGGACACGATCTTGCGGGTCGCTAATTCATTCACGAAGCGTTGCCCCTGGTCGTTGACCAAAATCGCCCCTTCCCCGCGCACCGCTTCTCCAATCAAGTAAACGTGGGGGTGATCCTGTTGGACGGTCGGGTGAATTTGGATCAGATCCATTTGCATTAACTCCGCTCCGACGGCTTCGGCCAGCTGCAAGCCGTCCCCCGTCGCCCCGGGCTGATTGGTCGTCTTGTAGTTGGCCAGGTCCGGCCGGAAGCGGGAAATGTATTCTTTAGACGCCCCAAAGCCTCCGGTGGCCAGGATCACGGCCTGGGCCGTCACCCTCCGCTCAGTGCCGGCTGCGACCACTTTCACCCCGCTGATCGCGCTGCTGGCATCCTTTAAGAGCTCGGTAACCTTGACCGAGGCAAAGACCGGAATTTCTGCTTCCCGGACCACATGAAGCAGCCGCTGGATCAAAAAGCTCCCAATCGGCGCGAGTGAAGCCGGCCGGTGGGTCCGCTTGCGCGACATCCCCCCGGTAATCGTCAAGTCCGTCAATGGAATGCCGTGGTCGGCCAGCCAGTCAAGGGCCGGCGCGGTGTGGTAGACAAAGTAGCCCAACAAATCCTTATCGTTGAGCCGGCCGCCATCCTGATAAGTTTCGTGGAAAAAGTCCGCCACGTTGTCAATCACCCCGTGCTTTAATTGCACGTTGGTCTCCGCCGCATTCATCCCCGAGGACGCCCGGTTGGTGTTACCGCCCAGCTGGGACTCTTTTTCCAAGACCACGACATCGAGGCCCAATTCCCGCGCCTGAATCGCCGCCGTCAAACCGGTTGCCCCGGAGCCAATTACAATTACGTCATACTGGTCAGCCAGCTGGCCGGCTGGCAAGGGTTGAAATTCTGCCATGCTTCTGTCCTTTCTAGTCGTTGCCATCAACATTGGTCATCTTGAGCAGGTCCATCCACTCATCGTATTGCGCGGCCGTCACCTGGCCGGACGCCAGCGCCGCTTCCCGCAGGGTCGTCCCGTTTTGGGCCGCGGCTTGGGCAATCTTGGCACTGGCGTGGTAGCCTAGGTGGGGCGACAGGGCGGTCACGGTCATCAAGGAGTTGGCCAGCAATTCCTTCATCCGCGCTTCATTCACCGTCAAACCATGGACCAGCTTGTCCGCAAAGCCGGTGATCGTCCCGGTCAAGAGGTCGGTTGATTCCAAGAAGGCCGCAATTAAGACCGGCTTAAAGACGTTCATTTCAAAATTGCCTTGGGAGCTGGCCATTGAGACTACGACGTCATTACCAAACACCCGCATTACCGCCATCGTCACCGCCTCCGCTTGGGTCGGATTAACCTTGCCGGGCATGATTGAGGAACCCGGTTCATTTGCCGGGAGGTTTAATTCCCCGTACCCCGCCCGGGGTCCCGAAGCCAAGAAGCGTAGATCCTGGGCAATCTTGAACAGATCGGCGGCCAGGGTCTTGAGCGCCCCGTGGACTACCGCCAACCCTGAGTGATGGGCGAGCCCATAGAATTTGTTGGTTTGGGCGGTGAAATGGTGCCCGTAAATAGCACTCATTTTTGCCGCAATCTGGTCGGCCATGCCCGGCGCCGCATTCAGTCCGGTCCCCACCGCCGTCCCGCCGATTGCCAGTTCCAAGAGAGTCGGCGCTAAGGTTTGCAAGTAGGCTAAATCGTGTTCTAAGGCCGCGACGTAACCGGAAACTTCTTGGCCAAAGGTTAGCGGCGTCGCGTCTTGCAAGTGGGTCCGCCCAACTTTGACGGTATGCCAGTATTGGTCCTGCTTGACCTTTAATTCATCAATCAAGTGTTGGACGGCCGGCAGCAACTGATCGAGGGCTTCGACGGCGACAATGTTCATTGCCGTGGGGAAAGTATCGTTGGAGCTTTGCCCCCGGTTAACGTCGTCGTTTGGCAAAATGGTCAACTCCGGCTGCAGCTGCTTGCATTTATTCGCCACCACTTCGTTGACGTTCATATTGGTCTGGGTCCCCGACCCCGTTTGGTAGACCTTGAGCGGAAAGTCCTGGCGCAAGGCTTCATCATCCAGCGCCAGCAGTTCATCAATGGCTTGGACAATCAATTGGCCCTTGGCGGGAGTGATTTGACCCGTGGCCAGGTTGGCTTGGGCCGCGGCTTTCTTGATGTTGAGCAGAGCCCGAATGATTGCTAAGGGCATGAATTGCCCGGTCGGAAAATTATGGCGACTCCGTTCCGTTTGCGGCCCCCACAAAGCGGCTGCTGGGATTTGTACAGGACCTAAGGTATCGGCTTCAGTACGAAATGCTGGCATCTTGCTTTCCTCCGTTTGACTGGTTTTGTGAATCGTTACACGTTTCAGGTTGGCTCTATCCTACCCGCCCCGGTCCAGATAGTCAAATTTAACTGGCGCCATTAATTTTATTTATCCTCCTCTCTTCCTTAACGTTCCTACGCAAAAAGGCCAGCCGTCAAACTGACGGTCAGCCCCCTTATTTTTTCTGCAATAAATCATTTAATTCCCCCACGGCTTCGATCGGTCCAATCACCGTCAGCTTATCGTGCTGGTGAATCCGATCGCTGCCCTGGGGGAGTTGGTTGATTTGATCATCCTTATCCACGCACAAAATCACGTTCACGTGGTAACGGTTCCGAAAGTCCATTTCATCTAAGGTCTTATCAAAGAAAGCCGGATTGTTAACCTCAATTTCGGCTAAGGTCACGTTTTTGCTGATCCGGACGTAATCCAAAACCGACGGGTGCAGCTGGGAAAAGACCAGTCGTTCCGCCAAATCGTGTTCTGGCCGGACGACCATATCGGCCCCAATCCGTTCCAAGACCCGGGCGTGGTTGCGGTTTTCCGCCCGGCACACCACATCCTTGACCCCCAGATCCTTGGCAATCAAGGTTGCCATGATGCTGGTTTCAACGTGCTTGCCAATCGAGATGTAGACGTGGTCAAAATGCCCGAGGTCTAATTCGCGCATCGCGTCTTCATCTTGGGCATCGGCAATCACCGCCCGCATCACCAAGTCGGCAAAATCGTTGACGACGGCTTCATTAACATCAATCGCCATGACTTCTTGGCCGGCCCGCACCAAGGCCTTGCAAATTGCCGAACCAAATTGGCCCAGCCCAATCACCGCAAAACTTTCCTTCTTAGCCAATTAAAACACCTTCCTCTGGATACCGATAACTTGGTTGCTTCGGTTGGGCATTAAAAATCGAGAACATCACCGTGTAGATGCCGACCCGCCCAATGAACATCAAGGCCATGATCACCAATTTGCCCAGTAAATTCAGCTTCGCCGTGACCCCCAGGGAAATCCCGGTCGTCCCAAA